>MDTA01222001.1_pt1 | contig 97016 bp, 95 predicted proteins | sample 811151 | NCBI WGS metagenome assembly MDTA01 (sample SAMN05326648, study PRJNA326480) | marine metagenome | isolation source: seawater | place: Indian Ocean: South | collected 2010 | reverse complement strand
GTTTATAGATATTGTAAAACATTATTCTAGCCCGGTAGTTTTTTTACTTCTGGGAGGATTTATCATTGCACAAGGTTTTGAAAAAAGTGGATTACATCAAAGAATAGCACTCAAAACTTTACTTAGTTTTGGTGATACAAAGGAAAAAATTATGATTTGTGTGATTTTTTCTACAGCTTTCTTTAGCATGTGGTTATCAAATACTGCAACTTGTTTATTAATGTTACCAATAGTTAGTAATATTCTAGAAAATAATTTTAACAAGCCTAAAGACCATATTTTCTCAAAAATATTGATTCTGGCAATAGCATATGCTTCATCAATAGGTGGAATGGCAACACCTATTGGTACGATTCCAAATGCAATAATGGTTAGTTTTTTAAATGAGAATCATGGCATTGAAATTGATTTTATTCAGTGGTTTCTTTTCTCTTTCCCACTTGTGTTTATATTATTATTTTTTGTGTCTATTTTTCTTAAAACAAAATTTAATGATGATAAAAAAAAAATTGATAAAGGATTTATTCTAAAAAAATATAAGAAATTGGGTAATATCTCTAAAGATGAAAAGATTACAATATTTATTTTAATTTTAACTTTAAGTTTATGGATTTTTAAAAAATATATAAATCTTTATTTTGATATAAGTCTAACGGACTCTGTCATAGCTATTTTTGGTTCTTTTTTATTTTTTATAATTCCAACTAATAAATCTTTATCAATTCTTAACTTTGACTGGTATAAAAAAATTCCATGGAATGTTTTAGTACTTTTTGGTGGAGGACTTTCAATGGCCTCATTGATCATGTCAACTGGGCTAGCTGCTGAATTATCAAAAATATTAGATATTCTTAATATTTTTACTTTATTAACAATAATTTTCATTATTGCGTTAATGACTTCAATAATGACAGAATTTACAAGTAACACAGCAACTACTTTTCTTTTATTACCTTTATTGAGTGTTTTCGCTGTAAATAATAACATGGATATCTTGCAAATAACCATCCCATTTGTTTTAGCTGCAAGTTGTGCTTTTATGATGCCTATAGCTACTCCGCCAAATGCAATAGTTTACTCAAGCAATAAATTCAATATTTCTTTTATGGTATCAAATGGTTTGTTAATCAATATTATCTCAGTTGTAATAATTTCACTTTATGTTTTTCTCTTGAAATAAGAATTAATTATGAAAAAAATTGCGATTTTAGTAGATTTAGAATTAAGCGAGAAAGCTGGAGGTCATGTAAAATTTTGGGAAAGAATTTGTAATTCGATTAAAGATTCATATGAAGATTTTCATTTAGTTGTGATTTTTTTAGGTAAAAAACCAATAAAAAAAAAAATTGGAAAGAATATTGACTTCTGGACAATTAAACCAATTTTATCCTCTAAAATTTTAAGACCTTTGGGGGTAGATGCAGATATTACAGATTTGTCTCCTTTTAATATTGGTTTATTTTTTAAGTTAAAAGCATTTGATCTAATACATACTACCGATCAACTTTTTTCTATGGCCAATACAGCAAAATATGCTTCAAAATTTTGGGGAATTCCTTTAACAACATCCTTGCATACCGATTCGCCGTCATATACTGAATATTATGTAAAAAAAATTTTTGATAAATTCCCTAAATTTATCAATAAATTTGCTATAGAAAGAAATAAAATTCACAAAAGAATTTCAAGAAATCAAAAAAAAAAATTTGAAAATTATCTTGTTCACTGTAGTTACGGGATGATTAATGATAGACTTTCACTTAGCAAATTTAAATTTTCAAAATTAACAATGTCAAAAATTTCTAGATTATCTAGAGGAGTTGACAATAAAATTTTTAAAAAAAAAAAGATTAACAAGAATAAGTTACTTAAAAAATATAAAATAAACAAAGACGAAAAAATAATTTTTTTTTGTGGAAGAATTCACGAGTTAAAAGGAGCAGTTTTTTTATCAAAAATTCATAAAATAATTAAAGAAAGCGGCCATGAAGTTGTTTCGATTTTTGCCGGTGAAAACTTGCAAGGTGAAAAATGTATTAAAATTGGGGGAACTGGGATTAGAATAATTGACTATATTGATGAAAAAGGTGTTTGTGAACTTTATAATTTGTGTGATCTTTTTGTTTTTCCCTCAAAGTTTGAAATTGGACCACAAGTAGTCCTTGAAGCAAAATCATGCGGAGCAATTGCAGTAGTTTCACCTAACGGAGGTGGGAAAAGAATTTATGAAAATGGTGTTGATGGAATTATAATCAATGAATATGATCCAAATGAATGGGCTTCTCAGATTATTAAACTTTTTAATAATAAAAATAAATTAGATGATATGAGAAAAATAATTCTTTCAAAATTTCAGCCTCCATCATGGGAAACAATTTTCGAGGATTACTTTAACAAAAAATGGATAAAGATTTTAAATTGAAAAATCTTTTATTTATAATTCCCCATCCGGATGATGAGATTGTTGGGACATGTGCAATAATCAAAAGATTTATAAAGCAAAATAAGAATATATATCTTTTTTTTCTAACAAATGGAGTAGTACCCCAGAGTTCTTTAATGTTTTGGCAAAAAAAACAGCATAGTCATATGAAAAAAATTCGAATATTTGAGATGAAAAGCTGCATTAAAGAGTTGGGGGTGAAAGGCTATTTTTATCAAGATATACCAACAAGAACTTTGAAGAATAGAATTTATGAAACTTTTTTGAAAATAAAAAAAATCATTAAGTCCAAGAATATTGATGCTTTATTTTGTCCTGCCTACGAAGGAGGACATCAAGACCATGATGTTTCAAATTTCATTTGCTCGAAATTAAAAAGATTTTGTAAGATTTTTGAATTTTCAGAATATAATTTCTTTGATAATAAAATTAATTGTAACTTATTTTTTGATAAAAAAGTCAAGCCAAAAATATATTTTCTAACTAATGAGGAAAAAAAATTTAAAAAAAAATGTCTTAAAATTTATAATTCTGAAAAAAACAATTTAAACTATATTAATGTTGAAAAAGAATCGTTTAGACCCCTTCAAAGATATAATTACTGTAATCCACCACATTCCGGTATATTGTTTTACAGAAGGTTTAGATTTTTTTCATGGCATCCAAGAGTTGACGGTGATGAACCTAAGAGTGTTTGCGAAATAATAAAAAACTCAAAAATTTTTAACTTAGTATGATTAGTAAATTAAGATTCTTATTTTTTTTAATTCTTGGTTTATTTGTATTTAATTGGGTTTACAAATTTTTTGGAGGTTCAGAGTCAATTAATTTAATTCTTGAACACAAATTTAAATTAATTTTTCTGGCTATTGCTCATATACCAACTTTGTTTTTTGATTCCCTAGCCTGGATTGTCTTCATGACAAAAAAAAAACTTTCTTTAATGAATGCCTTTGTAATTACATGGATTGCTCAAACATCTGGAAAGTTTTTTCCGACTGGAAATATCACTGGAGAGTTTGTTAGAGTTTATTTAGCTAATAAAAGTGGCCTCGGTACTGTTAATGCTTCATCAACTGTGTTAGCAGATTTGATTATAGCTACATTCTCACTTTTCATGATTGGCTTGTTAAGTTTCTTTTATATTTATTTAACTAATTCAAATCAAATATTTAGTAACGATAATTTTTATTTTCTAATCTCCTTATTAGTGATTCTTATTGCTTGTTTTATTTTTTTTATAATTATAAGAAAAAGATTTATTTCATATCTTATCATAAACTTTCCTCTGAAATTTAACTCTAAACTTAAGACAAATAAAATGACTAGTTTGTTTAGGCTCGATTATTCACTTTATAAACTTAGTTTTGAAAAAACAAAAATTTTAAAAGCTTTGTTTCTAAGATTAATGGGTTGGATGGCTGGAGCATTTGAGATTTATATTTTTTTATATATAATTGGAATTGAAGCATCTCTCATAGATGTAATCTTAATTGAGTCAGTCACATCTATAATTAAGTCCATAGCATTTTTCATACCGGCAGGGTTGGGTGTACAAGAATTTGCTTTTGTGTTAATTGGTCAATTTGTTGGTTATTCTGATTTTATCTCATTTTCAATTGCAATAGGTCGGCGCTTAAGAGAGATATTAGTTGGTTTGCCGGCATTATTAGTTTGGTATTTAAATTTGCGAGGAAAAATTAAAGTTTTTAATTAATTCAATTTTATTATTTCTTTTTTGATAATTTTCATAAATTGATTTTATATCTACCTCAATATTTTCTGACATCAAAGTTATGTAAAATGTATTAGGTGCTGTTCTATTTCTAATAATTGGGAGTGTTGGTTTTAATTTATATTTTCTCAAAGTAAAAAATATTTCTTTTAAATATAAAAGGTGATGCTTATTAAAGGATTGAAATTGAGTAAAAATTACTATTTTATCTCTCATTAAGAGTTCTCTACATTCATTTTCTACAACATATTTTAGTGATTTGCTCCCTTTAAAATTACTTTTAAACCCATTGTCTGGATCCAAAAAAATAATTTTTTCATTTTTTAGAATTTCTACAGATTTTCTAAACCAATTTTCCCGATTGTCCAGTTCAAGATACTCATTGTAAAAATTAATGTGATATTTGAGGTGAGAATTTTTGGTAAAATACGAAATTTTTCTATTTTTTTTTGCTTTTAGATATTTTAATTCTTTTATTATTTTTGGATCTAGTTTCGTAAAAGATTTTATTTTTAAAAAATTTCTTTTTTCTCCGTCATTCTTTTCAATTTCTTTTTTTCCAATATTATTGGGATTTACTAGATACCAGTTAAGACCAATTTTTGTTTTTAAATAAGAACTAAGATATTTTAAAAATAAAAATTTAAAATAATCATGAATATCTCCTAGGTATCTTTCCTGCATAATGTATAAAAAATAATCAATTAGATCAATATGATTAAAATATGTGCAATATTATTTTAATTTCAAACTTTTATATTTTAAATTATCAATTAAACCAATAACATATGGTGAAAAAAATGCGATTGGCACGATTCATGCATATCTCCAATTAGTTTAATATTATTTATATTCTAATAGGGAGAAAATATGATTTCTAATATTTTTAAAAAAAAATTCTCACTTATGAACATTAAATTTTTAAGTAGTGCTACCTTTGTTTTACTTTTAACATTTTCTGTTAACGTAAGTGCAGAAGAAACGGCTGCTGCTGTTTCGCCTGAAGTAGCGTATATTCTTAATACGTTTCTTTTCTTAGTTTGTGGTTTTTTAGTTATGTTCATGGCCGCAGGTTTCTGTATGTTGGAGGCTGGTCAAGTTCGTAGTAAGAATACTGCTGTAATATGTTTAAAAAATATAGGCTTGTTCTCAATAGCTGGACTGATGTATTTTTTAGTTGGTTACAATTTAATGTATGACGGAGTTGATGGAGGATATATGGGTTCATTCTCATTATTTGACAGAAGCTCTGATGTTGACTTAGAAACAGGTTATGCTGCTGCATCCGACTGGTATTTTCAAATGGTCTTTGTAGCTACTACAGCTTCGATAGTTTCTGGTGCTTTAGCTGAAAGAATTCTTATTTGGCCTTTCTTTCTTTTTGTGGCATTGCTTACTGCATTTATTTATCCTATTGCTGGGTCATGGCAATGGGGGGGTGGATGGTTAAGTGAAATGGGTTTTTCTGATTTCGCTGGCTCTACTTTAGTTCACTCAGTTGGAGGTTGGGCTGCGCTTGCTGGCGCAATGCTCTTAGGCTCTCGTGATGGAAAATATGGATCTGATGGCAAAGTAAATGTAATCCCTGGCTGTTCACTTCCAATGACAACTTTAGGAGTATTTATTCTTTGGCTAGGTTGGTTTGGATTTAATGGAGGATCTCAGTTAGCTCTGGGGTCTGGAGCAGATGCAACTGCCGTTGCCGATATTTTTGTTAATACAAACCTTGCGGCTGCAGGTGGTGTTCTGGCCTGTATGATTGTAAGTAAAGCTACAAACAGTCATACAAATATTGCTGCAACTCTAAATGGTGCAATTGCAGGTTTAGTTGCAATAACAGCTGAACCACTTGCTCCCTCTATGGGACAAGCTGTTATAATTGGCGCTGTAGGCGGTGTTATTTGTATGTATGGGATGAAACTTTTAGACATGCTTAAAATTGATGATGTGGTAGGAGCAATTCCAGCACACCTTTTTGCTGGAATCTGGGGAACATTAGTTGTTGCTTGGACGAATCCTGATGCATCCTTAGGTGTTCAATTTATCGGTGTGGTATCTTATGGATTGTTTACCTTTATAATAAGCCTTGCAGTATGGTTTGTTATTAAAACCATAATTGGTATAAGAGCTGCTAAAGAGGATGAAGAATATGGACTAGACATGAGTGAGCTGGGAACCGTTTCTTATCCTGATTTTAACAATAAATAATACAACTCCCCATAGTAGAAAGCGGGTTCTATATTTTATAGAGTCCGCTTATCTATTTTTACAATCTAATGGGGTAAGACTCACTTTTTTAAGGTTAAGTTCAAGAGAATACTCTGGATAGTCGTATCTGAAAAAACTTGCAATACCTTGTTCATTCAAATGAACTGTTTGTTCAAATACGGGAACTTCAGCTTTATCTTGATAGTAAGCCATCCTTATTTTCTTAAATTTATTAATTACTCCTTTAGAAATTACATCGTTATCAACAGATGTGATCTCGTCCGTAAAGAATACTGATATATTAAAGACTTTATCAGGAATTGTACCTTCATAGACATTTCTGACTATCATTTTCTTTTTAGAATTTAAATTTTGAAGTATATCATTAAGAAATTGATGCGGAAAAATAACTTCATTAGAGAAAGTAAGAACTTTATCACTTTGCATAAAAGAAACTGTTAAATTTTTATTCTTTTCAGCTTTCCCATAGTGTCTTTCAACTATTTCTGCATTGTCTTTTACCTCCAAAACAAACTCCATCTTTTTTCCATCCACTATTTCATTTAAAGAATAATTAATTTCACTCACACTGCCTACCCCGTGGGAATTAATAAACTTAGTCATCATCCTTTGTGTTGTTACCCAAGATTCTTGACAGTTATTAATCCAATCAATTAATAAATAACCAGAGGCTTGATCAACGTAGGTTTTTCCAGGCAATCTAGCTTTATCTGAACCTCCCAAAGAAATTTCATATTCACTTTGAAATGAAACCAGCTTAGCTTTAAGAATTTTAGGATTAAAAATCTGAATCAAAAGTAAAAACAGTAAAGTGGGAAAAAGATTTTTGAAGGAATTCATATTAGTGTATAATTAAATTTGTATTTATTAAAACTTAATTAACATAATATTTTTTTTTAAATGATTAAAGCTTTAATTTTTCTGCTTATTTTTCTGATAATTTTGTTGATGTATTCATTTTTAATGAAATTAGGAAAGCTGAGTAATAGGATTTCAATTATTATTCTTATAAGTTTGGTTTTTTCACTCACCATATCATTCTTTTTATTAGAAAATGATAAGATTGATAAATCGTATTTCCCTCCAAAATTTGACGGAGAAAAAGTGATTCCAGGGTATTTTGATGAAAAAAATTAAGAACTTTGATTCACTTTGTCAAAAGATTAACCTCCCCATAATCCTAATTCGTAAAATTGAAAGGTCTTTAAAAAATTCTGGTGGAAAAATATTCTTAGTTGGGGGTAGTGTAAGAGATCTAATACAAAAAAAAAAAATCACTCAAAACCCTGATTTAGTGGTTAACCTGAATTTTACAGATTTAATAAGCTGTTTAAATAAGTCAAGAATAAAGTTCCTAGATATTGGATCAAAATTTGGATCTGTTGTAGTATCAATGGAAAAAAAAAAATTTGATTTAACATCTACCAGAAGTGACATTGATCCTGATGGAAGGTGGACCAAGATAAAATTTACAAATAATCTTGTGGAAGATTCTAAAAGAAGAGATTTTACAATTAATTCTATATATTGTGACACTGATGGGAATATCTATGACCCAAACAAAGGAGTTAAGGATTTGATCAATAGAAGGATTAAATTCATTGGAAATATAAATGATAGAATAAATGAAGATCATCTACGAATTTTAAGATTTTTTAGATTTTCGTTATCTATTTCAGGATTTTTTGAAAAGAAAATCTTAAGAATTTGTAAAAATAACCTGCATAAATTAAAAAAATTATCTTACGAAAGAAGAATTCAAGAGTTAAAGAAAATCATACTTAATCCAAAGATTGAAAAAATTGAGATATTAAACGATTTAAAGGATTTAATTGAAAATACTCTTGAATCAAAAATTAATCTCAACAATTTCAGCAGGCTATGTAAATTAGAATTTGAATTAAAGGATGAAAGCTTTGAAAGAAGATTAAAATTTTTTTTTCGATCAAAAAAAATTATTCCAGAATTTATTTTTAATAATTCTGATAACAGACTAAAAAAAAGATTAGAAAAAAATGAAATTATCAAAAGTTATTCAGAGAATGAGTTTAATTTAAAACTTTATAAGTACAATAAAATTTATTTGATAGATCAACTTTTAATTGATCATGCAGATAATTTAATAAGCAAAAATAAATTTAATGACTTTATTAAAAAAACTAATAATTTTAAAAAAAAAAAATTTCCACTCAATGGTGATGATTTGATGAAAATTGGATTCAAGCCAGGGAAGGTCCTGGGCAATGTTTTGGAAAAAGTTGAATTATGGTGGATTGAAAATAAATTCAGGAATAATAAAAATCAATGTATTGAATTTGCAAGAAATTTTCTACCATGATGCAGATGGCGGCAGGGACATGAAAATAGCTTCTATATTACCGTTTGTATCAAGACCAAATTTTGTACCTCTGTCGTAAAGAAGATTAAATTCAACATACCTAGATCTTCTATGGCTCTGAAGTTTCTTATCCTCGGAGTTCCATTGGAGATCTATAGTTTCATTAACGATGGATTTATATGTTTCAGTAAAAGTCTTACCGACGTTTTTAACGAAACCCATATCCTTATTCCATGCTTTCGAGTTTAAATAATCAAAAAAAATACCTCCCAAACCCCTTGATTCATTTCGATGTGGTAAAAAGAAATATTCATCGCACCATTTTTTATACTTTTCATAACTACCTTGTTTATAGAGATCACAAGTTTTTTTTAGTTCACTATGAAAAAAATTAGCAATTTTTTTTGATTCATTTGATTTTTTATCGGTAGGAGTAATATCAATACCACCACCAAACCAATGTTTTTCGGTAACTATGAATCTTGTATTCATATGAATAGCTGGAATTTTAGGAGAGAATGGATGTATCACTAAAGATATACCGGATGCCCAGAATTTAGAATTTTTCTTAGTTCCAGGTATCTTTCCAGCTAATTGATTGGATAATTCTCCAAAAACTGTAGAGGTGTTTACTCCAGCTTTCTCAAAAACATTACCTCTTAATACTCTCATTTCGCCTCCTCCTAACTCTTTTGAACCACTTTCATCACGCCACCAACTATTTTTTTTAAATCTTGAAGCTACTTTGCCATGATCTTTTTCGATTTTTTCTAATTCATTGCAAATACTATTTTGGAGACTTCTGAACCAAGAAGATGCAATTTTTTTTTTTTCATCAATATTTTTCATTGTTTTGTAGATTAAATTTTTTATATTATAATATACTTAGTATGATTGTAATAAAATGCCTGAAAAAGATTTAAAAGAAAACGATATCTCTACATCTTCTGTTGACGAAGAAAAAAGAGATTTTCTGTTTGTTACAACTGCTGGATTGGCTGTTGCTGGTGGTGCTGTGACTGTATTTTCAATGATTGACACAATGAACCCTGCAAAAGATGTTCTAGCTCTATCTACTACTGAGGTTGATCTATCTCCAGTAGAGGAGGGGCAGAGTTTAACTGTTATGTGGAGAGGCAAACCAATTTTCATTAGACACAGAACAGCAAATGAGATTAATGATGCAAACAATGTTTCTGTTGGTGAGCTTAAACATATGGCAAGTGACGAATCTAGGGTAAAAAACCCAAAATGGTTAGTTGTTATTGGAGTTTGCACTCATCTTGGATGTGTTCCACTTGGACAAAAAATTGGGGATAACAAAGGAGAATACGGAGGATGGTTTTGCCCATGTCATGGATCTCATTATGACACATCTGGCAGAGTAAGGAAAGGTCCAGCTCCTCTAAATTTAGAGGTTCCACCATATGAATTTGTGTCCGATGATATTATTAAAATAGGTTAGGTGAAGTTATGAAAGATAATGATTCTGAAAATAAAAAAGGTTTTACAAACTGGGTTGATAAGAGGTTGCCAATATTTACCTTTATCAATCACAATTTAAGAGATTACCCCACACCCAAAAATCTGAATTACTTCTGGAATTTTGGATCTCTTGCAGGAATTACTCTTGTAATAATGATTGTTACTGGAATTCTTTTAGCAATGCAGTATACAGCAAACACTGATCTTGCATTCGATAGTGTTGAGAGGATAATGCGGGATGTAAATAACGGTTGGCTTCTAAGATATATCCATATGAATGGGGCTTCCATGTTCTTTATTATAGTCTATATTCATATTTTTAGGGGTTTGTATTATGGTTCGTATAAATATCCTAGAGAAATTCTATGGATGCTTGGTGTTGTAATACTCTTGCTAATGATGGCGACTGCGTTTATGGGTTATGTTCTTCCCTGGGGTCAAATGAGTTTTTGGGGTGCAACTGTTATCACAAACCTATTTTCTGCGTTTCCAATTGTTGGAGACTATATTGTTACATTTCTTTGGGGAGGATTTTCTGTTGATAACCCTACTTTAAGCAGATTTTTTGTTCTTCATTACCTGCTTCCTTTTGGTATAGTTGGAGTGGTTGCTTTGCATTTAGTTGCATTGCATCAATTTGGGTCAAACAATCCAACTGGATTGGACGTAAAGTCAGAGGGTGATACAATCCCATTTCATCCATACTATACGGTTAAAGATTACTTTGGTTTGGGTGTTTATCTAATTGTTTTCGCAGGTCTTGTCTTCTTTGCTCCGAATTTCCTTGGTCATCCGGATAATTATATTCCAGCAAATCCTCTTCAAACCCCAGCACATATTGTACCAGAGTGGTATTTTTTGCCATTTTATGCAATTTTAAGGGCTGTGCCAGATAAGCTTTTAGGGGTATTGCTCATGTTTGCTGCTGTTATGGTACTGTTCTTTTTACCTTGGCTTGATAGACATAGAGTTAGAAGCGCAAATTTCAGGCCGTATTACAGACAATTTTATTGTTTGTTCATCATAAATTGTTTTGTGTTAGGGTGGGTTGGTGCCATGCCTGCCGAGGGAATTTATGTCCTCATTTCCAGAGTAGCATCATTATACTATTTTGGATTCTTTTTAGTGATAATGCCGCTTTTGTCAAAATTTGAAAATACCCCAGCACTTCCGTCTAGTATTTCAGCTGCCGTAATCTCAGAAAAATTTGATAATAAAGAACCTAATGCAACTGAAAATTATGTTAAATAAATTAAAAGCTTTTAATATTGCACTTATTTTAATTTTAATTCTACCCCTCCAAATCCATTCAGCATCGAGTGATGTAGAGTTAATAGAACAAAATTGGCCTTTCAATGGTATTTTTGGGAGATTTGATAAAGCTTCATTACAAAGAGGTTTTAAAGTTTATTCAGAAATATGCGCAGCATGTCATGGAATAAGGCATATCTCTTACAGAGACCTTCAAGGTATTGGATATTCAGCTGATGAGATAAAAGCAATTGCTGGAGAGTATGAGATAATGGATGGTCCTGATGATGAAGGTGAGATGTTTGCAAGGGATGCAAAAATGAGTGATAAATTTGTTGAACCCTACGAAAACGAAAAAATCGCAAGGTTAGCAAATAATGGAGCATATCCCCCTGATTTATCATTAATAGTTAAGGCCAGATCCGGTGGTGCCGATTATATTTACAGTTTATTAAATGGATATAAAGAATTTCCAGAAAATTTTGAAGCTAGCGAGGGAATGTACTATAATGAATATTATCCTGGCAATCAAATAGCTATGCCTTCTCCCATAATGGATGAAATTGTAGAATTTGATGATGGAACTGAAGCTACTCATTTACAAATAGCAAGAGACGTTACTTCATTCTTAGCTTGGACAGCCGAACCGGAGTTAGAGGTTAGAAAAAGTCTTGGAGTCAAAACTTTGTTTTTTTTAATCTTAATTACCATTATGTTACTTGGAGTTAAAAGAAAAGTCTGGAAGAATTTGGATTAATATAATGAATGAAATTGATCTCGCTTTTATTGGTGGAAGCGGTCTTTACAAGGTTCCAGGTATTAAAAGTATCAAATGGATCAAAGTTAAAACAAACTTTGGAACACCATCCTCAGAAATTTGTGTTGGAAAAATAAATAATACCAGAGTTGCATTTTTACCGCGGCATGGAAAGGATCACAATATTTCACCATCAAAAATTAATTACAGAGCAAACATTGAAGCACTCAAAATCCTTCGTTCAAAAAACATAGTTTCATTGTCAGCTGTAGGAAGTCTAAGAAATGATTACGCTCCTGGAGATTTTGTATTAGTAAATCAGTTTATTGATAAAACTTATGATCGGAAAAAAACATTTTTTGATGATGATTTAGTAGTTCATATTCCAATGGCTGAACCAATTTGTCTTAAATTAAAGAATAGAGTAAATCAAACGCTTAAAATGTTGAAAATAAAATTTCATAGTAATGGAACATATATTTGTATTGAAGGTCCTCAGTTTTCTTCTAAGGCTGAATCAGAACTTTATCGATCATGGGGTTGTGATGTTATTGGAATGACCAACATGCCAGAAGCTAAGTTGGCTCTTGAAGCGGGGATTTGTTACGCAAGTGTTGCGATGGTTACAGATTACGACTGTTGGCACTCAGATCATGATGATGTAACCGTTGACCAAATAATTAAAACACTCAAAGATAATTCAGAAAAAGCTCAAAAATTAATACTTGAATTATCAAAAGGAAAATCATTTGAATGTGAAGAGAAAATTAAGAATCTTTCAAATAATTCTATGATTACAAGCTCTTCAATAATTAAAACAGAGACCAAAAAAAAATTAAAGAATATTTTAGATTTAAAATGAAAGTAAATAAAAAAAATTTTACAACTCTTTGGTTAGAAAACAATAAAATTAAGATTATTGATCAAACAAAATTGCCGTTTAAATTTTCAATAATAGAATTGAAAAATCTTAATGACTTTTGTATTGCAATAAAAAAAATGAAAGTAAGGGGAGCTCCCTTAATTGGGATCACAGCAGCTTTTGGATTCGCGGTTTCAATAAATAAAGATCCATCAATGAGCAACATAAAAAGATCATATGATGCATTAATAAAAACAAGACCAACTGCAATAAATCTAAAATGGGCTCTGGATAATATTTTAAATATTATGAAGCAAACAGAAAAATTAGAAAGAGGTCGCATATCATTTGAAATAGCAAAAAATATGAGAGATGAGGACATCATAAATTGCATTAAGATTGGTTTGAATGGATACAGGTTAATTAAAGAAGAATTTAAAAAAAAAAAAAGGAAAATAAATATACTTACTCACTGTAATGCTGGTTGGTTGGCAACAATTGATTGGGGAACAGCTTTAGCCCCAATTTTTTTAGCAAATAGAAATGGTATTCCAGTTCATATATGGGTAGATGAGACTAGGCCTAGAAATCAAGGTGCACTTTTGACAGCATGGGAATTAAAACACGAAAATATTCCGCATACTGTCATTGTGGACAACGCAGGTGGATATTTGATGCAAAATAAGAAAGTAGATCTCTGTATGGTTGGAAGTGATAGGACTACTTTTAATGGTGATGTTTGTAATAAAATAGGAACTTATCTGAAAGCACTTTCAGCTTTTGACAATAAGATTCCTTTCTATGTTGCCTTACCCTTTTCAACCATTGATTTACGAACAAAAAAATACTCTAATATTCCCATTGAAGAAAGAGATGGAAAAGAACTTTCACATCTAATTTTTGAAAAAAGGGGTAAAATATCTCAAGCAGAAATTTATGCGAAAGAATCTAATAAATATAATCCTGCATTTGATGTTACGCCATCAAGATTTATTACAAGGCTTATAACCGAAAATGGTGTGATAAAGCCCAACAAGAATGATATAAAAAAGCATCTTGTTATATGAAAAATATTAAAGAAAAAATTATTATTTCTGCTAAGAAACTTGAGAAATTGCGGTTTAATATTGGTTCGGAAGGAAATATAAGTTGTAGAGACAATGAAAATGTTTTTATAACCCCCTCTGGGGTTGATAATTCAGAACTTGATGAAAATAAAATATCTGAGGTTGAATTAAGTGGAAAAGTTAAAAATAAAATAAAACCATCAAGTGAAATATTAATGCACCTTTATATTTATAAAAAACGTCCTAATGTTAGAGCAATTGTTCACTGTCATTCAGAATGGGCAACAATAGTTTCGTGTCAGAGAATGAAAATACCTGCATTTCATTATATGGTAGCTGAATTTGGAGGATCTGATGTCCAATGTGCTAAATATGCAACTTTCGGATCCAAAAACTTGGCTATGAACGTATTAAATGCAATTAAATCTAGGTGTGGATGTTTGATATCAAATCATGGTCAGTTGACAGTAGGTAAAAGCATAGATGAGGCAATCCATCTAGCAGTTGCGCTTGAAAAATTATCTAAACAATTTTTCTTTTGTAAATTAATAAATAAAACCAAACTGCTTAAAGCTAATGAAATTAATGAGGTAATTAGATTGTTTAAAAATTATAAGGTTAAACATTAAATCGAAATGTAATAACATCACCATCCTGAACTTCATAATCTTTGCCTTCTAGTCTCAATCTTCCTTTATCTTTCAATTTAATTCTCCATCAAATTTTTCGAAATCTTCAAAACTAATTACTTCTGCTCTTATGAACCCTTTTTTAAAATCTGTATGAATCTTAGCACCTGCATCTGGAGCAAGAGTTCCCCTTTTTAAAGACCATGCTCTACTTTCTTTGGGACCAGATGTAAAAAAAGTAATTAGATCAAGCAAAGAATATCCTTCTCTAATAAGTAATGACAGACTTGTTTCATTAAGCCCAACAGATTGAAGAAATTGTTTTTTTTCATTCTGATCTTCAATAGTGGAAATTTCTGATTCTATTTGGGCTGAAATTTTTATGCTTTTTGCAGATTTTTTATTTGCGTGATTGTCAACTATTTCAGATAATCCATTTCCCTCAATAATTGAGTTTTCATCAACATTACATACATAGATAACTGGTTTTAATGTCAGAAAATTATAGCTATTTAGAAGTTTTAATTCACTTTGTGTTTTTTTTTGAAAGTTTAGGAAAACTCCCTCTTCAAGTTGAGTCTTCGCTCTTTCGAGCAGACAAAGTTCTTCACTATCAATTTTTTTACCCTTATTTTTTTTTTTCAAATTTTCTATTATATTTTCGATTTTTGTTAGGTCAGATAATAAACATTCTGTTTCAATAACTTCGATATCTCTTAATGGAGATAAATTATCATCAACATGAGTAATTTCTTTATCTTCAAAGCACCTAACTACATGAATAATAGCATCTACATCTCCTAAGTTTGAAAGAAATTTATTTCCTAGCCCTTCACCTTTACTAGCTCCCTTTACCAATCCTGCAATATCAACAAATTCCAGTTGATTTGATATAACAGAATCAGATTTTGATATATTTGATATAACTTTTAATCTTTTATCGTTAACTGAAACTTTCCCAATATTAGGCTCAATAGTACAAAATGGATAATTTTTTGATTCAGCTTTTTGGGTTGAAGTTAAAGCATTGAAAAGAGTTGATTTACCAACATTTGGCAACCCTAAAATACCGCAGTTAAAACCCATAACAAACAACCATTAAATTATTTTAAATAATGAAAACTTTTTATTTACTAAATACTCAAAGTTTTGAATAAACAATTTTTTAAGACCTTCAATCCTTTTTCTTTCATGTAAATTAAATTTATCCAAAACAAAAAATTCTGGTCTGATTTTTTTTTTTAAAAGATAGTCATTTTTTATTCCAATTTTAATTCTAAAAAAATCTTGACCATTGAATTTTATTACATCTCTTACACCATTATGACCTCCATGACCACCTTTAGATTTGACTCGTATTTTAAAAAAATCCATATCAAGGTCATCATGAATGAGAATCAAGTCATTTAAATTATCAAGTTTGAAGTAATCTCTTATCTTTTTAACTGGTGATCCTGATAAATTCATAAAATTTAGTGGTTTAAAAATAATTATTGTTTCCCCGAATAAATTTTTTTTAGAATACAAACCATCAAATTTTTTTTTGAAGACAGGGAAATTATAATGATCGTGAAGTGAGTTTATAATTTCAAAACCTATGTTATGTCTTGTAAATTTATACTCTTCTCCGGGGTTACCTAATCCTACAATAAGAATCATTCAATAAATTTAAAAAAATTAATGGCTAACTATCTTTTTTTTCAGTTTCAGCAGTTTCTTGAGTTTTATCCTCTGCTTTTTCTGATTGTACTTCTTTGCCTTCTACTTCTTTATCAGTTGTTTCTTCTTCAGATGGTGCCTCTTCAACTGTTTCTTCAACCTTCATTACAGTTGGTGGTGCAACTGTAGCAATTGTAAAATCTCTGTCTTGAATTGTTGTTTTAACACCTTCTTCTAATTTTATTGAACTAATATGAATGCTATCTCCAATTTCTAATCCACTTAAATTTGCTTCTATGAATTCTGGGATCTTTGAAACAGGAGATTTTAGTTCGACTTCGTGTCTAACAATATTAAGAACTCCTCCTTGCTTTAAACCCTCGCACTCATTCTCATTTATAAATTTCACAGGGACAAATAATGTAACTGTAGTATTTTCACCAACTCTCAGGAAATCAATATGAAGAATATTTTCTTTCACTGGATGGAGCTGAATATCTTTTGGTAATACTTTAAAACTCTCATTTGCCACCTCAATTTCACATTGTCTTGAGAAAAAACCTGAGTCAGATATTTGAGCTTTTAGACTTTTTTCATCAATAGATATAGGGATTGGATCTTTCTTCTCTCCATAAATAATTCCAGGAATCTTTGCATTTGCTCTTGACTCTCTGGACATACCAGTTCCCATTTTAGACCTTTTATCTGCGCTTATTTTTGTAATTTCCTTCATATAATTCTCCTTATTTGATTATGCAAAAAGACTTGAAACTGATCTATTATCAGTAATCCTTCCTATTGCTTCACCAATTAAATGTGCTATCGACAACTGTATAATTTTTTTACACTTTTTTACATCATCTCTAGCTATAATGCTATCAGTAATTATCATTTTATCAATCGGCGATCTTTGAATCCTTTCGATTGCGGGATTTGATAAAACTCCATGAGTAATATAAGCATAGACTGATTTTGCTTTCTGATCTTTCAAAGCAACTGCTGCATTTGTCAATGTCCCAGCAGTATCACATATATCATCGATAAGAATACAATTTTTGTTTTTTACTTGTCCTATTATATTCATGACTTCAGAAACACTAGCCTTCTCTCTTCTTTTATCTATTATAGCTAATTCACAATCCAATCTTTTTGCAATTGCTCTAGCCCTTACAACACCCCCTACATCAGGAGAAACTATAATTTTCTCTTCTTTTCCAAATTTTTTTTTGATATCTTCAATAAAAACAGGGGCTGCAAACAGATTATCTGTTGGAATATCGAAAAATCCCTGAATCTGTCCTGCGTGCAAATCAACCATCAAGGCTCGATCAGCTCCAGCTGTACTAATAAGGTTGGCAACTAATTTAGCAGAAATTGGAGTTCTTGGACCAGATTTTCTATCCTGTCTAGCATATCCATAGTAAGGCATTATGGCTGCTATTCTTTTTGCTGAGCCTCTTTTTAAAGCATCTATTGTTACTAAGAGTTCCATTAAGTTATCGTTTGCAGGAAAAGATGTTGACTGAACAACAAAAACATCTTCGCCTCTAACGTTTTCTTGAATTTCCACAAAAATTTCTTTATCGGGAAATTTCTTAATTGAAGCTTTCAATAATGGTACTCCTAGATATCTAGCAATTTCTTGAGAAAGTGGAGTATTACTATTTCCTGCTACTATTTTCATATTAATCTTTATAAATTTATAGACCTATTTATTTTTTATACCAACTAAACTTATTTGCCTACCACAATTTTTTATTTTATTTACTGAACAGTATCTGTGACTAAAAAAATAATATGGATTTGAAAAGGTATCTATTTCAGAAATATAAAAGTTTTTATTATTATAATTTAAAATCTTAGATTCAATTAGCTTTGAAAAATCAAAAAACTTTTTATTTTTTTTTAACTTTATAAACTCTTCGGAGCAATTTATTTTATTTTTCAAGATTTTTATAAAGTCATCCTTAACTTCAAATGATTCTTTTTTTAAGTGAGGTCCAACAAAAATCCTTAAATTATTTATTTTTTCGCCATTTGATATAAATTCATCTAAGGTGTTTTCGATAATTCCATCTAAGACTCCTTTCCAACCTGCATGTATAATACCAAACATTTTTTTTCCAATAACTATAATTGGTGCACAATCTGCTGTTAAAATTCCAAGTAGCAGATCATTTCTGCTAGTAACAAGAGCATCAGCGTCAAAATCATGAATTTGTTTATCCTTTCTAATATTTAATACAGTATTTGAATGAGTTTGGTTGGGTACTAAAATATTCTTTTGTCTAAATAATTGAGAAGCAATTTCTCTATTCTTTAGAACATTTTCATTTAAATCACCATTGCCAAATGCACAATTTAACGATGCGAAACTTTTTTTACTAACCCCACCTTTTCTCGTAAAGAAACAAAAATGAAATTTTTTATAAATCTGTAATTTATTCATAATTTCCAAAAGCCTTGGATTCAAATTCATAATTAGTAATAAATAAGCATTTTATTAAACTTCCCATTCCATAGGGAGTTGTAAGTCTTTCAAATTGAGTTTCTAAATCAAATAAAGTTTTTTTTGATTTAATTTTTTTTGATAAATCAGCAATTCTTTCATTGATACCATGAAAAAAAAGAAACTTTCTTTGAGAAATTGGCCCATAACTTTTTAAACCATAACTTTTTGAAATTTTTTTCATTGTTTCAAATTTTACATGATACGTTATATCTGATTTAAAGGGAAAATCTAGAATGCCACACTTTTTTGAGTGATATAAAGCCTGTAGAGTGTCAATATTCATTTTCCTAAATGGACCGTAATCAAAAATCAACAAACCACCACCAAATTTCTTTATGTGATTGCAAATTCGTTTCATATAAAGGTTTGTTAGTGGTGATTCTTCTATAATATCTCCGTTTTTAAACTTACCAGAAAACTTTTTTTTTATTAATCTATCAATCAATTTGAACTTATTTTCAAATATGATCCTTTTTTCAAACCAATTATTATTTTTTTTCTCGAATTGATTTATAGGTAAGGCATCAAAAAATTCATTACAAATAAAAAAATATGGCTCTTTTTTAAGGTCTAATTTTGAAAGAAAATTAATTTCTAAACTGTTTGATTTTAAACCTTTTAACTTCTTTGTTTGTAATTCTCTTAAATAGTTTGACTTCTCATATAAATTAAATGTGAGAGAATGGTTGATAAATTTATTTACAGTTCTAATTAAGTCTTTCATTAGTGTGCCATTACCAGGACCAAGTTCACAAAAATTACTTACATTGAATTTTTTTAATAATAATATGAAAAAAATAGAAATACATTCCCCAAAAAGTTGGCTTACCTCGGGTGAAGTTATAAAATGTTTTCCAATTGAATTTCTTTGATAAAACCCTTGGTTTTTATCATATAAACAAAAACTAATAAATCTGCTTAGTGAAATTTCATTTTCTTTTAAAAATCCTTTAATTTTTAACATTTATTTTTTAAAAAAAACTACGCCAATAATTATCATTGGAATTGATAGTAATTGACCCATTGAAAGATTCAATAAAATCAAACCTAATTGAGAATCAGGTTCTCTGAAAAATTCTAAAATAAACCGAAAAAAACCATACATTATAAAAAAAATTGCAAAAATGTTTATAGATTTATGATGGTTCTTTTTGATAATCACAAGGATTACAAAGAAAATAACAAACCCCTCCAAAAATGCCTCATAAATTTGGCTTGGATGTCGTAATATATCGTTTTGATTGAAAAGCACTCCCCAAGTTGAATTTGTTGGTCTTCCAATAAGTTCTCCATTTATAAAATTTGCTAATCTTCCCAAAAATATTCCAAATGGTGCACATGCAGAAACCAGATTCGAAAGTTCAAGAAAGTTTATTTTTCTAAATTTTGAAAAAAGAAAAATTGAAAAAATTAAACCACACAAGCCTCCATGAAATGACATCCCTCCTTGCCATATTTTTAAAATTTCTAAAGGATTTAAAAGGTAGAATTCAAGATTGTAAAAGAATACATATCCTAGTCTTCCTCCAATAATTACAGCAATAACTGCCCATCCTAAATAATCCTCAAAATCTTTAAAATTTATTATTACAAATCTCTGGCTAATCAGAAATTTTGCATAGAAATAACTAAATATAAATCCAAATAAATAAGACAGAGAATACCAATAAACCTTGATATTAAAAAATTCAAAAGCAACTGGATTGAAATTGTGAACGAACATATCAAATTTTTCTTAGATAGTTTGATACATAATCATTTATTCCATCTTCAAGACTTAAGAAAGGTTTTTTGTAACCGACCTTTCTTAATCGTTCAATATTTGCTTTCGTGAAATATTGATATTGATTTCTGATTTTTGGCGGGGTAGGGATGTATTTGATATTTTGTTTTTTGTTGCAATTTCTATATACGTGCTTGGCTAAATCATTAAAACTTCTTGGCGTGGAACTCCCAACATTATATAAACCATTGATTTTTGGTTTTTTGATAAACCAAACAATCACATCAATTACATCCTTTACATATACGAAATCTCTTAACTGCTCGCCATCATTATAATTTGGATTATGAGATTTAAATAACTCTATAATCTTATTAGATTGAATTTTTTCATATATTTTAAGAATTATACTTTTCATTTCATTTTTATGAAATTCATTAGGCCCATAAACATTGAAAAACTTTAAACCTACACACTGTTTTAGTAAAGTTTTTTGATGGTTCCAAATAAACTTGTCAATTAAATGCTTAGACCAACCATATAAGTTTAGAGGAATTAGGTTGGAAAGATTCTTATCATCTGAACTATCGTCAAATCCATTTTCACCATTTCCATAGGTTGCAGCGGATGATGCATAAATAAACCTTTTTTTATTTTTTGCACACCATTCCCATAGTTTTAATGACAAATCAATATTATTTTTTATTATAAGATTAAGATTTATTTCAGTAGTTGAGGTTATTGCACCTAGATGTACTATAATAGAAATTTCTTTTAAATTTCTTTCTAAAAAATCTTCGAGATCTTTGGGATTAACTTTCTCAAAATTTTTGCTTAAAAAATATAATTCATTTTCTTTATTATGCCAGTCTATTGAGGCAACTTTACACCCCTTTTTATCAATTAGGTAATTAATCAAGTTTGACCCTATAAATCCTGCTCCACCAGTAACAACTATCATTTAACTTAACACCTCAAGCACAAGAAAACTAAATAGATATGTGAAGATTATAAAACTTGAAATATTTATAAAATATAATTTCTTTCTAATTTTTAAATTTTTTTTTAAAAGTTGATAAAAAAATACAATCCATACTGAAAATGAGATTATATAAACAAACATTAAGATAAGAATTATTGTATCTTTAATCATAAAATCAACATATTGTGTTTAAAAAAAATTCTGATACTAATAGTAGTTGTTAAATATTAATATATATATTATTATTAAGTCGTGAGTTTTGACAGTCAAAAAAAAATTATCAGTAAAAATAACCCTATTGATTTCATAGAAGACTATTTGATAAATGATAATGTGCAAATATTAAGAGCCTCTAGAGATGAAATTTCAATTACAACAAAAGGAAAATGGAAAAACTATAATATTTCTCTTAAATGGAATAACAAAAAAGAAATAATAGAGGTTAATAGTTATTTTGACATGTCAAAGAAAAATAAAGGGGGAAAATCAATCTATTCTTTGATTTCAGATGTAAACAAAAAAGTTTCAGTTGGATTTTTTAATTATTGCCCAAAGTTAAATACAATTTTCTTTAGCTATAAAATTTCAATTAAAGGGCAAAATATTTTATCAATTGAACAAATTAAAGATTTCTTCGAGATTGTTACAATTGAATGCGATAGATTCTTTCCAGTCTTTTTTGTGTTTTTTTATAAAAAACAAGACCCTATTTATGCTTTGGACATAGCATTACTTGATACTCATGGTGAGGCATGACCTCTCTTTTAATTGGGTGCGGAAACCTCGGGAAGATTATATTAGAGGGTTTCTATAAAAAGAATAAGAGAATTGCTGTTTTAGATAATGATTTGAAAGTAAGAGATCAAATAAACGATAATTATAAAAGAATTAAAATTTTTAGATCTATGAGGGAAGTTGAATGGAAAGATATCGAATATGTAATGATTTGTGTTAAGCCAAATATTTCAATAAAAATTTTGAAAGAAATTAAAAATTTTTGTAACAATAATCATGTTATTATCTCATTCGTTGCAGGTCTAAAAACTGACAGCATACAGAAATATATTAACCCAAAAAGTATTGTGGTAAGAATAATGCCAAACATTTTTATAGAATCTAGAAATAGCGCTACAGCATTATTTTCCAAAAAAGCGGATGATAAACTTAGAAATAAAATTTCAAAAGACTTTGGTCATTTTGGAATTTTGATTTGGATGAAGAAGGAAAACAAATTAGATTTTTTTACTGCAATGTTTGGTGGTGGTCCAGCTTATTTATTTTTTATCTTGGAGTGTTTTCATAGGTTAAATAGAAAAAATGGCATTAGTAGTGATAATTCAATTTTACTTATTACTTCATTAATAGAGGGTGCTTTAAGAAAGATAAAAGGTGATAATATAAATTTCCATGAATTTATTAAAAAAGTTGCCAGCAAAGGAGGTACAACAGAGGAGGCGCTTAAAGTCTTCGCAAATAAACAGTCTTTTTATCGTTTGTTTAAAGAAGGGGTTGAAAATGCTAAAAAGAAATCTTCGCTTATTTCAAAAAATTTAGTATGAAATTATTTTATAGGTATAGTTATTGAGAATAATGATCCCTTCAATTTTTGTGAAATTTGATAATTTATTTTTGCTTTAATCTTTTTGGATAATTCTTTTGCTATACTCAAACCTAGTCCAGAGCCACTCTCATTTAAGTTTCTAGAGTTATCAATCTTATAAAATGGTTTAAAGATCTCTTTTCGAAACTGATTTTCTATTCCAGGTCCATTGTCTTCAATTTCTATAACTATAAGTTTGTTTGTTTTTTTTGCTGAAATTTCTATCACTGTTCCATATCTAGTAGCGTTTTCAAACAAGTTAAAAATAATTCTGAATAAAGAGTTTTTATCCGTTCTAATAGTCAAAGTTTTTGAACATTTTACCTTGATGGTTTTTTTCTTAAGTTTTGATAGTTCAATAACTTGATTAAAAACATCATATAAATAAATTTTTGTAAATTTATTTATATTTACCTCTTTTGAGTATTCAAGATATTCTCTAAGGAAAACTTGCATTACATCAACATCTTTTTTAATTTGAATTGTATCTTTCTTGTTTTCCAGTAATTCTAATCTTAATTTTATCCTTGTAACTATAGTTCCTAGATCGTGAGAAATTCCAGCAAGAAAACTTGTTTTTTGATCGATATAATTGTTAATTCTTCTTCTCATTTTAATAAATGCATTTCCTGCAGCTCTTATTTCCATTGCTCCTTCAGGTTTAAATTTGCCAATTTTTTTGCCTTGTCCAAATTCCTCAGCAGATTTAGCTAATCTGTAAATAGCTCTAATTTGAATTCTAAGGAATAGAAAGGCAATTAATGATAAAACCAATGAGGTTGATATTATCCATAAAATATAGATTGTAGGTGTTTCGCTTAGTAAATATTTTCTTGGTAGATCCATCTTGATAACCCCATTATTAATAGAAAGGAAAAACGAAACAAAATCATCTCCAAAATTTATTTCTATATTTTTATTTACCCTTGATTTAATTGTTTCTTGAATTTTTTTTTCCAAATTTGACTTTTCAGTAAAAGATTTTTCAAAATCTTTTTTATAAGATAAATTTATATTTAATTTTGTTGCAAGATTTTTTGCTTCTTTTAAATTTGTATTTTTGTAAGTATGAATTATCAAATTAATTTTATTGCTGGCAATATTAGAAAATCTATTGACGATTTTATCCCAATGACGATCATAAAAGAAAAAAATCACTGAGCATTGGATTATAATTAAAGGTATAAGAAATATTAATAATAATCTTGGTAATAATTTCTTTGGTAAAAATCTTTTTATAAAATTTTTATTCATATTCGCTTACGAGCATGTATCCTTTACCTCTAATTGTTCTTAAAAATGAATCATTTTTATCTGATATAATTTTTTTCCTTAACCTAGTTATAGTAACGTCGACTGATCTTAAATTCATACCATCACCAAGAAGGTCTGCAATTTCTTCTCTTGAAATCTCTTTATTTAAATTTTTAGAAAGAAAATCTATAATTAGTAACTCAGAATTTGTAAGATTAATATTGATCATATTTTTCATAAGAGTCTTTTTTGTTGAATCGTATTCAAAATTACCAAAGTATCTCTTTACACTAGAAATATTTTTATTGAATCTAGGATTTAATAGTTTGTTTATTCTCAATAATAATTCTGTAGGTTCAAATGGTTTAACTAAATAATCATCACAACCATTTAAATATGATTTTTTTTTTTTTTCTAATTGTCCATCAGCAGTAAGCATCAAAATTGGAGTATTCAAATCTTGTTTTCTAAATGAATCCAAAAATTCTATGCCATTTTTCTTTGGCATCATTATATCTAAAATAATTAAATCAAATAAAAAAAAACTTGTTAATTTTTCTGCATCAAAAGAATCTTTTGCCACACTGACTCTAAAGTTCTTACCAGTGAGATAAATTTTAAGTAACTCCCTAATGTTATTATCATCATCTATACATAAAAGGTGAGGTAATGTTCTCATAAATAAATAAAAATCAGTCTATTTATAATTAAATTTTCAATGTTATATTAATGAATCTTAACTTTAATAAATGAATTATGCAAATGATCCCTTTTGATAAAAGACAAGGCCATATATGGGTTGATGGAGAGTTTAAAAATTGGAATGAATCAACTGTCCATATTTTGAATCACGGATTACACTATGGAAGTTGCGTTTTTGAAGGAATAAGAATTTATAATGGGAAAATATTCAAGTTAAATGAGCACACCAAAAGATTGTTTAAGTCTGCTGAATTATTAGATTTAAAAATCCCATATGATTTGAATAAAATAAAGAAAATTACTATTGAAATTACAGAAAAACAGAAAGTAACTGATGGATATATAAGGCCTGTTGTCTGGAGAGGAAGTGAAAAAATGGCTATTTCTGCTTCGGATGCGACCACCCATATTGCGATCGCAGCATGGTCGTGGCCCTCTTATTTCTCACCTGAAAAAATCCTTGATGGAATTCGCCTCACTACATCTAATTGGGTAAGACCTGCACCAAATTCAGCTCCAACTAATAGTAAAGCTGCAGGGCTTTATATGATTTGTTCCTTAAGTAAGCATGAGGCTGAAAAGTCTGGATTTGATGACGCACTTATGCTCGACTATAGGGGATTTATTGCTGAAGCTACCGGTGCAAATATTTTTTTTGTTAAAAATAAAAAATTATTTACACCCCTCCCAGATTGTTTTTTAAATGGGATCACTAGACAAAGTGTAATTGAAATTGCAGAAACAATAGGGATTGATGTTGAGGAGAATCATTATAAACCTGATTTTTTAGTGGACTGTGATGAAGTTTTTTTAACAGGCACAGCTGTTGAGATTACTCCTGTTAACTCGATAGATAATCTTAAATTTAAAGTAGGAGAAATAACAAAAAGACTCATTAGAGAATTTAATAAAAAGGTTAACTCTTAGTAATTAGAATTTTCTTATCATCTTCTTTTTGTTCAATCCATTTAGAATGGTTATGATAATTTTCTTTCTTCCAAAATGTTATTTTTATTTTCAACCAATCAACTAAATCCTCTATAAATCTAAAACCTTCTTTCCTATGCTCAGATGCTACGAGTATCAACAAGATATTTTCTTGGGGTTTTACTTTTCCAAAACGATGAAGAACCAAAAAATCTAAAATTTTATATTTTTTTTTTAGCTTTGATATAATTTTTTTCATTTGAACTAGGGCCATTTTTTTATAAATCTCTATGTCTATATCAATAACCTTTTTATTATTATTTTTCGGCCTTACCTTTCCAATAAAAGAGATAATTGAACCAGCAGCAGAGTTAGTTTTAGAAAATTTTTCAAATTTCTCTTTAACTAAGAAACTTTCCTTTTGAAAAATTATTTTCATCAACCACCAGTTACTGGAGGAAAAATTGCAAGTTCATCTTTGTCTTTAACAACTCTTTCTTCGTTAACATATTCACAATTAACTGCATATTGTAGATTCTTGACATTATTAAAGGCTTCCATATAGTTATCATCCTTTTTTTTTAAATCTTCAATTATTTCGGAAATTCGTTTTTTATCCTTAATTTTAATAATTTCTGAATTTTTACCTATACAGTGTCTTAATTTTGCAAAATATAATATTTTCAATTTAACATATCCTCATATCTTAAAAATTTCAGTATACTTCCCTTTTTAATATATGCTTCCTTTTTATCTAACTCTATAACACCCTCACTCTGACTAATTGAAGATATAATTCCTGAGCCAGTTGTAGGAAATTTTTTTAAAAAATAAGAGTTATTTTTTTTAACTATACTTCCTCTTAACCATTCAGTCCTCCCTTTTTTTTTCTTTAAATTAAAGTCACATGGTAAATACCTACTTATGATTTGCTTCTCGTTTGATCCCGATAGTTTTTTTATATAATCAACAACTAACATGAAAAAAGTTATTATAGCTGCCACTGGTTTACCTGGTAATCCAATGAAAGGTACTTTGTTTAAATCTCCAAATATAAAAGGTCTTCCTGGCTTTATAGATAGTCTCCAAAAATAAATTTTTCCATTTTTTTTTAAAAATTTACCAATATTATCGGTGCTACTATTAGAAACTCCACCGCTAGTAACTAGAAGGTCAATTTTATTTAATTTATTCTCAATTTTCTTTTTTGTTTCAGAAAAACTGTCCTTTATTATTCCTAAATCAACTACTTCGCATCCTATTTTTTTAAATAATGAAATAAGCGCTAATTTATTTGAATCATATATTTGATATTTTTTTCTTTCTTTTAAATTAGAGCAAAGTTCATCCCCAGAAGAAAATATTCCAATTTTTAATTTTTTATAAACCTTTATCTTTTTTATTCCTATCGAACAGAGTTGAGAAAGATCTATGGACCTTATTTTTTTCCCTATTCTAAAAATTTTTTTATTTTTTTTTACATCCTCTCCTTTTTTTCTAATATTGTCTCCAGTTTTTGTCATTTTAATATTTCTTACTGTTTTTCCAATTAATTGGGCATTTTCTTCCATACAGATGGTGTCAATTCCTGTGATTTTTTTGATAACGTACGCACCAGTGAAAACTCTTATGGCTTCATCGTCATTTAATTTTTTAAGAAATGGACTTCCAGGCTTGGATTCACCAACTAAATTATATCCATTAAGATTATTTTCGTTATTCTTAAAACCAAAACCATCAACTGCAGAATTATCAAAGTGAGGTATGTCTACCTTTGAATAAATATCTTCAGCTAAAATTCTATCTTCAGCATTCTTTAAATAAATTGTCTCTATTTTTTGCTTACGAGTATTTTTTAGCATGATTTTCTTTGCATACTCAAAGGATGCTAGTTTCTCAGATAATTCATTCATTTTCAAAATAATTAAGGATAAAATCTCCAATGCCACTTGTATCATAAAATTTAAATACTGGAAGACTTGATTTTAGTCCAGAAATCTCTTTATCAACCACAATCCCTTTAATATTCTTGTCGTTTTTGAAAATAAAAGGTTTTTTAATCGAAGATCTAATCACTTCTAATTTTGGGAAATTACTATTTTTTAGACCCTCAATAATCACGATTTCAGTCTTCTCATGAAATTTTTTTATTACCTCATCTACATCATGTTCACTTTCTTGAATGTTGCTTATTAAAGCCCATTTTTTTTCATTATAAATTATAACCTCATTAGAACCCGACTCAATATGTTTAAAACTGTCTTTTCCCTCTTTATCAATAGAAAAGTTATGATGTGAATGTTTTAAAGAAGAAACAACTATCTTTTTATTGACTAAAAATTCTATGATTCTTGTTGTTAGATCAGTCTTACCACTTCCACTCCAACCTACAATTCCGAATATCTTCTTCATTTAAATAATCTTAGGTTTCTTTTAAAGTATATATAACCAGTATGAATTGTCATCACTGAGGCAATTGTTAAACCTAAATACCCTATATACAAAATAAAAATTGTTTCAAAGTTATTAGAAACCATTAGAAAACCAAGAGAAAACATTTGAATGAGTGTTTTCCATTTTGATAAATTAGTGACTAGAAGAGTTTCTCTTGAATGAGCAAAGAAATCTCTTAATCCTGATACCAAAATTTCTCTTATAACAATTACAAGTGCGGGGTAAACGAAAAATCCATTAATAACTGTCTTTGAAACGAGAATAAAGATTACAGAAACAACTAATATTTTATCAGCAATAGGATCTAAAAATCTTCCGAAACTTGATTCAATCTCATATTTTCTTGCTAAATAACCGTCTAGAAAATCTGAAATACAAGCGACCACATATAATGCAAGCGCTAACCACCTGTAAAATTGATTATCAATTTCTAAAAAAATTAAGATTACAGGTATTATCAGTATTCTTAGTAAAGTTAGTATGTTTGGAATATTTGCTATTTTAAACATTTTTATTAAATTCTTTATAAATTTTTTCTGCAGTTTTTAAACCAATACTAGGAACTTTTCTTAAATCTTCTATTCCAGCAGTTTTTATATTATCAAGTGATCCAAAATAAGATAATAAAATTAATTTTGTTTTTTTTCCAATTCCATTTATTTTATCAAATACAGAGTTTTTGAGAGAGTTCTGATGTTTTACCCTAGTAGATCTAATAACATATCTATGAGCTTCATCTCTTAATCTTTGAAGAAAAAATAAAACTTTGTCATGTTTTTCAAATTGGAAAATATCGTTTTTTGTGAATATTTTTTCATTTCCTGCATTTCTATTTTTGCCTTTAGCTATACCAATAAGATCGATATTTTTGAGCCCCTTTTCTTCAAGAATTTTATTTACGACATTTAATTGTCCTTTACCACCATCAATAATTATAAGATTCGGAATATTTAACTTCCACTTACTAGAAATGTTAAAACGTCTCCTTATTACTTGATCCATCATAAAATAATCATCATTTGTTTGATTGTTTGAACAAATAATACTGAACTTTCTGTAAGATTTTTTTTGAAGATCTCCATTCTCAAATACTACCATTGCTCCCATAGGATTTGTACCACTTAAATGACTATTATCAAATATCTCAATTCTATTTGGTAAGTTTTGAAGATTAAATCTGTTTTTGATTTTGCTTAAAATAGATTTAATTTCTGATCTATCGTAAATTTTCTTTTCTAAAGATGCATCAACATTTTCTTCTACCATCTTTAAAAGCATTATTTTTTTACCTTTTGAAGGAATTTTGATTGAAATTTTGCTATCTGACTTTTTTGAAATTAGTGATTTTAAAATTTCTATATCATGAGGTTTGTAATTCAATAAAATTTCTTTTGGAGGAGTGTTTTCTGAATAAAAGAAGTACAAAAACTGAGAAAAAACCCTTTCTATCTTATCAAATAAATTATCTTCAAATAAGAAATCTTTATTTCCTAAATTTTTTCCAGCTCTGAAAAAAAAGATATGAATAGAGATCAGGTTATTTTTTTTTTTTAAAAAAATAATATCGAAATTCTCACGACTATTTAGGTCTGAATATTTCTCATTGGAAATTTTAGAAAGTGCTCTAATTCTATCTCTTAGTCTTGCTGCTCTCTCATAATTTTGATTCTTACTTTCATTTTTCATCTCATTAATAAGTTTTTCTTTTATTTTTAGGTCCTTACCTTCTAAGAAAGAGATAGCATTATTGACAAGATCTATATATTTTTTTTTTGAAATCAAACCAACACATGGAGCACTACATCTTTTAATTTGATATAAAATACAGGGTCTCTTTCGAGAACGGAAAATATGATCAGAGCAACTTCTAATTAAAAAGGCTCCTTCAATTTGTTTTATTACATTGTCAACTGCATTTACGCTAGAAAATGGACCAAAAGAAACATCATCTTTCTTTAATTTCCCTCTATATTTTCTTATTCTTGGCCATTCTTTTGATTTGCTAATACTAATAAATGGATAACTTTTGTCGTCAATTAGTCTGATGTTAAATTTTGGTTTATTTTGTTTTATAAGGTTATTTTCCAATAAAAATGAATCAACCTCAGTTAATGTTTTGATAAATTTTATTTCCTTTGTTAAGTTTATTAACAATTTAATTCTATTCGTTTGATATTTATTATTAAGATAGCTTGATATTCTCTTCTTTAAATTTTTTGCCTTACCTACATATAAAATTTGATTTTCTTGATCTTGAAATGTATAGACGCCTGATCCATCTGGAAAATTTTTTGCTGCCTGTCTTAAAGCCTCAATTCCAGTTGTGTAATTATATTCAGGTTTCAATTCCATTGGTCAACTTTCTAAAGTACTGCTTTTATTATAAAAAATTGTAAGAAAATTACTATCCACTATTACTGTGGATAAATTTGTTAATAATCTTTGGGTTTTGGATGTAATGATAACAATTCTGCATCTTTCAACTAAATGATTAAAATTTAATCAAAATTGTAAGTAATTGATTATAATGATAAAAAAATTAATTTAGCCATGATTATTTTAAATAATTATTTTAAAAAAAAGTTTTCATTTTTTTTTTATTTTTTTTTTTTGATGTTGACAACTTAAAATTCATTAATCAGATGTGAATACCTTTGATTTAGAATGAGCCCAGCCCAAACTCTGGCCTGAATCAAGAGTAAGTATTTCTCCTGTTACAGATAAGTTGTTAATTAGATATTGAATTGCACTGTTTATTTCTGAGAGTTTAACTTGCTTTTTCAATGGTGTTCTTAATACCTGATTCTTAAATTGACTTTTATTCTGATTTTTACTCATTAAAGTAGGTCCTGGAGATATTCCATTAACTCTTACTTTCGGAGCTAACGAAAGTGACAAGCTTTTTGTTAAAGCATACAAACCAACTTTGCTGAGTGTATAGGATGTGAAATATGGTGTAATATTTTTCACTCTCTGATCTATGATATTAATGATCAGACCATTTCGGGTTCCAAGCGACTCTATAAAACCTTGTGAGAGGAAAAAAGGGGTTTTGAGATTAACATTCATATGTTTATCAAAAATATTTTCATTTGAATTTCTTATAGTATCAAAATCAAATGCAGAGGCGTTATTTATTAGAATATCGATATGACCAAAGTCATTCCTAACTTTTTCATAGAATTTTCTAATATTTTTGCCTTTTAAAAAATTAAATTTGTAAATTGCAAACTTTATATTTGAATTTTTGAATTGCTCTTTTAGTTTGGAGGCATTTTTTGATGAACTATTGTATTGGATGGCAACATTATAATCTCTTTCGGCAAGAAATTTTGCAATTGATTCTCCAATTCTTTGCGCGCCTCCAGTTATTAAGACAGATTTATATTTTTTATTTAATGCCAAGTTCTTTCTTCTCTATAATTTTAATTTTATCTCTTATTTCCGCGGCTCTTTCAAAATCTAAATTTTCTGCATATTCTAGCATCTTTTTCTTTAAATCATTTAAGGATTCTATATTTTTAGATCTTGGCTCATCATTATGATTATTTTGGTTTATACTTTCTTCAATTTTTCTTGTTGTGGATTTAGGAACAATGCCATTCTTAGAATTAAAATTAATTTGTTTAATTCTTCTTCTGGTAGTTTCTTCAATTGCTAATAAGATTGATTTTGTTTTTTTATCAGCATACATTATTGCCCTCCCATCAACATTTCTTGCGGCTCTTCCTATTGTTTGAATAAGTGATACTTGTGAACGAAGATAACCTTCTTTATCTGCATCTAAAATTGCCACCAACCCACATTCTGGTATATCAAGTCCTTCTCTTAATAAATTAATTCCAACTAGTACCTCGAACTCACCCATTCGGAGATCTTTAATTATTTCAATTCTTTCTAATGCATCAATTTCTGAGTGCATATATCTGGCTTTGACATCATTTTCATTAAGATAATCTGTTACCAATTCGGCATTTTTTTTTGTAAGTGTAGTTATTAAAACCCTCTGATTTTTTTTTGTTACTTTTTTACATTCTTCTATAATGTCCTCCACCTGATTAGAAGCTTTTCTTATCTCACAAATTGGATCAACCAGTCCAGTTGGTCTAACAATTTGTTCAACAAATACACCATTGGTTTTATCTAATTCATAATCGCCGGGTGTGGCTGAAACATATACTGTTTGTCCTTTGAACCTCTCCCATTCTTCAAACATTAAAGGTCTATTATCTTTACATGAGGGTAGTCTAAAACCAAAATCTGATAAAGTATTCTTTCTTGACCTGTCTCCTTTGAACATACCTCTTATCTGTGGAATTGTAACATGAGACTCATCAACAAATAATATTATATCATCAGGAAGATATTCAAACAGGGTGGGAGGAGGTTCTCCTTCTTTTCTTCCAGTTAAATGCCTGGAATAATTTTCGATTCCCGAACAACTCCCTGTAGCAGCAATCATTTCTAAATCAAATTTTGTCCTCTGCTCAATTCTTTGGGCCTCTAAAAATAATTTTTTGGATTCAAAGTATCTTATTCTTTTTGAAAGTTCATCTTTTATCGCATCAACAGCGCTTCTCAGTGAAGGTTTGGGAGTAACATAATGGCTATTTGCAAAAATCGTAATTTCTTCTAAATTTTTTGATATAGTTCCTAAGAATGGATCAAATTCATCGATTGATTCAACTGAATCACCAAAAAAAGAGATTCTCCAAGATTTATCCTCAAGGTGGGATGGAAAAATCTCAAGAAGGTCACCTCTACTTCTAAATGTACCTCTAGAGTGAACTTGGTCATTTCTTTTATACTGAAGTTCAACTAACATTTTTTTAAGTTTTTCCATGTCGTAATTTTTATTTTTATTAATTTTAAATACCATTGAAGAATATGATTTAACTGATCCAATTCCATAGATACAGGAAACACTAGCAACAACAATAGTATCTTTTTTTTCTAACAATGAACGGGTGGCAGAATGCCTCATTCTGTCAATTTGTTCATTTATAGAGGATTCTTTTTCAATATATGTGTCTGTTCTGGGAACATAAGCTTCAGGGGTATAATAATCATAATAAGAAACAAAATATTCAATGCTGTTATTTGGGAAAAAACTTTTCATCTCACTAAATAGCTGTGCTGCTAGGATTTTATTTGGTGCAAAAATTAGAGATGGTCTTTGCAACTCATAAATAATATTAGCCATTGTAAAAGTCTTACCTGAACCTGTCACCCCTAATAATACCTGATCATTATTTTTGTTAACTAGCCCCGTACAGAGTTTTTTAATTGCTGCAGGCTGATCACCTGCTGGTTTATAGGAACTTTTCAATTCAAATTTATAATTTGTCATAAATATTTCACAAAAAAAAAAATCTAATATATTTTTATCAAAGTTTATATATAATCGAAAAATTGAAGTTTTACATTTTTTTCTTGATAGATGACTCTAATTTCAGATCGATTATCCAGGTTTAAACCATCCCTAACTGTGAAAATATCACAAACAGCTAGAGAAATGTCATTGAATGGTGAAAAAGTCATCAGTCTTAGTTCAGGTGAACCAGATTTCGATACTCCAGATCATATTAAAGAAAGTGCTATTCAAGCTATTAAAAGCGGTTTCACCAAATATACTCAGGTTGACGGAATTCCAGAGCTAAAAAAAGGTATAATTAAAAAGTTCAAAAATGAAAATAATTTGGTCTACTCTGAAAACCAAATTACTGTAGGTGCTGGAGGCAAACATGTCATTTATAATCTTTTAATGTCTACATTAAATAAAGGTGATGAAGTAATAATTCCCTCACCATATTGGGTTTCGTACCCAGATATGGTAACTTTAGCCGAAGGCACTCCAATCATAGTTGAAACATCCATTGAAGATGGTTTCAAGATTACACCTGACCAATTAGAAGCAAAGATTACAAAAAATACAAAATGGTTTATTTTAAACTCACCTGGAAATCCAACAGGCTCTGTATATAAAAAAAATGAGTTGAAGGAAATATCAAGGATATTAATTAAAAACCCTCATTTACAAATTCTTTCAGATGATATTTATGAGCATATAATTTACAACGAGTCCTTTTATAATATATTAAATATTGCACCTGAACTTTATGAAAGAACTTTTATCGTAAATGGTGTTTCCAAGGCTTTTTCTATGACTGGATGGAGAATTGGATATGGAGCTGGTGATAAAGCAATTATAAATTCAATATCAAAAATTCAATCTCAAAGCACAACAAACCCCTGTTCTATTAGTCAAGTAGCAGCAAAACATGCTCTTCTAAGTGAAAAGAAATTTTTAAAGGAATGGATCAAGAAATTTGAACTAAGGAAAGACTTTCTGATAGATTTTTTCTCTTCTATAGATGGACTTAATCCATTTATTCCATCAGGAGCCTTTTACCTTTACGTAAGCTGCGATGGGTTTATAAATAAAAAAATTAGTAATGGAAATATAATTAAAAGTGATATTGATTTTGCTCAGTATCTATTGGAAGATGCAAAAGTTGCTGTGGTTCCGGGTTCAGCATTTGGTAAATCACCATTTTTTAGAATTTCATATGCTACTTCATTAAAAGATCTTAAAGAAGCATGCAAGAGAATTAGAAATTCAGTAAAAAAGATAAAATGAGAGTATTAATCTATGGTGTAGGAGGGGTAGGCGGTTTTTTAGGGGCGCATCTCCAGAAAGCTAATTTTGATGTCACATATGTTGCTAGGGGAAAACGGCTTGAATTTTTAAAAAGCAATGGATTAATCCTAAAGAGTAAATTGGGTAATGAAGAATTAAATAGTATAAAGGTTTTTGACTCAATTCCTGAAAAAAATAATTTTGATATTATAATTAGCACTGTAAAACTTTATGATTTTGATAATTTTATTTTTGAAATCAAAAAGGTTGGAATTAGAAACTCTATTTTACTTCCATTTCAAAATGGGATCTATTCAGAGCAAAAGATTGTTAAAGATTTTGGGAATCTGAATGCTTATGGAGCGGTAGCACAAATTTCTTCTTTTGTAGATAAAAATCAACAAATCATTCACAAAGGTATTTTAGCCTCTTTTTTTGTTGGTCATATGCAAAGAAAAAATAACAAAATACTCAAAAGTTTTTGTAAAAAGTGTGAATCTTTAAATATTAATATTCAACTAAAAGAAAATATAAAAGAAAAAATATGGGAAAAATTTATATTTTTATCTGCTTACAGCGGAATAACAACATTAACAAAAAAAACTATCGGCCAAATTTTTGATAATCGAGAATTAAAAGAAAAATTTACTATTGCAATGGTTGAAACTTATAATTTGGCAAAAAATTTCCATGTTAATTTTAGATCTGATCCAGTTGAATATTGGTTGGAGAAAATAAAAAAAATGCCATATGATATGACTTCCTCAATGTATATTGATTATAAAAATAAAAAAAAACTAGAACTACGCTGGCTCTCTGGTTTTATAGTAAAGCACTCAAGTGAGTTCAAAATTGACTGTAAAATTCACAAAGAGATCATTAATGGTATACGGGTTAAATAATTTTCTTTAAGGTTAAAAAACTTTCCGCCTCTAGTGCACCCATACAACCCATACCTGCTGCAGTTACAGCTTGTCTAAAAACCTTATCAGTAACGTCTCCTGCAGCAAAAACTCCATCAACACTTGTCCTTGTTGAGTCTGCTTCAGTCAAAATATATCCTTCATCATCCATATTCAATTTATTTTTGAATATTGATGTGGTAGGGCTATGTCCTATAGCAACAAAAAATCCATCGATTTTAATTTCTTTCTTTTCACTATTCTTTTTATTTAAAATAAGTAAGGAATTCATAGATTTTTGTTCTGAATCACCTAAAACTTTTTCAACGGTCGAATCCCACATAAACTCAATATTATTTTTTTCAAATAATCTTTTCTGTAAAATCTTTTCCGCTCTTAATTTGTCTCTTCGATGAATCAATATTACTCTTTTACATAAGTTTGATAAAAACAGAGATTCTTCAACAGCTGTATTTCCACCACCCACAACAGCTACAGTTTTATTTTTGAAAAAAAAACCATCACAGGTAGCGCATGCGGAAACCCCAAAACCTTTATATTTTTCTTCACCCTCAATGTTTAACCATCTTGCTTTGGCACCTGTTGCAATAATAACAGTGTGTGCTTCAAATTCATCTTTTTCGGTCTGAACTCTGTGGGTAGCACTCGTGAAATCAACTTCTTTTACATAATCAATCAAGATTCTTGTTCCATATGCTTCTGCTTGTTTTTTCATTTGTTCCATTAACCAAGGTCCTTGGATAGGATTTTCAAATCCCGGGAAATTCTCCACATCAGTTGTAATAGTAAGTTGACCTCCTGGTTCTAATCCAGATATTAATAGAGGAGATAAGCCAGCTCTCGCAGCATAAATAGCAGCTGTATACCCAGCTGGGCCAGAACCAATTATTAAAACTTTTTCTTTATTTGGCATCAAGTTATAAAAAACTTATTGAGTTTATTTGATATTGTTTAAGACCTTTTGGTGTTTGGACTTCAAAAATTTCATCAACTTTTTTATTGATCATTGCTTTACATAGTGGAGCTGATATTGAAATAAGATTTTTTTCAATATCAGCTTCATCAGCTCCAACAATTTTATATGAATTTTTCTTTTCTGTTTCTAAATCAGTAACAACCACAGTAACACCAAAGGTTACTCTGGAATCATCAAGTTTTGAAGAATCTATAACTTCAGCTCTGGTAATTTTATTTTCTAATTCCACAATTCTTCCTTCAATAAAACTTTGTCTTTCTCTTGCAGCGTGATATTCAGCATTCTCAGACAAATCCCCATGCTCTCTTGCCTCAGCAATTGCTTTAATTACGTTAGGTCTTTCGGTATTTTTAAGGTTTTCAAGCTCATCTCTTAGCATCTTTAGACCATCAGCTGTCATTGGAAACTTTTCATTCATAATTAAATATTATATTCAATTACAAATTAAATTCTAGGAATTATACAAATCTTGAATTGACTTTACTGAAATCTCGCTTTTATTAATTATATTTAAGCCAGTTATTGCAATTTTGGCAGCAGAGATAGTAGTGAAGTAAGGAATTTTTTTACTCAAGGCTGTTCTTCTAATGGATAGGCTATCAGCAATTGACTTAGACCCACTTGTAGTATTTATAATAAGATGAATTTCGTTCTTTTCGATTAGATCTACAATGTGAGGACTTCCTTCATTAACTTTTTTAATAATCTGAACATCTATTAAAAATCTAGACAAGAAATTAGCAGTACCTTGGGTAGCAAAAATTTTAAAATTAAGTTTTTCAAAAACTTGGCATAATAGAAGGATGTTTTCTTTATCATCATCCCTAACTGATATAAAGACCGAGCCTTTTAAAGGAAGTTTATTGCCAGCAGCCATTTGAGACTTTAAAAATGCAAGTGGAAAGTTTCTATCTACCCCCATAACCTCTCCTGTAGATTTCATTTCTGGACCTAAAATTATATCTTCCCCTGGGAATCTATCGAAAGGAAAAACCGATTCTTTAACAGTGACATATGAAAGGTCTTTGTTTCTGAGGTTAAAAGTTTTTAGTTTTTTACCCAAAATAACTTTTGTTGCTATTTTCGCTAGAGGAATACCGGTAGACTTACTTATAAATGGCACAGTTCGACTTGCTCTAGGGTTTACCTCAATCACATACACTCTTCCATCTTTTATTGCATATTGAATATTTATAAAGCCAACTATTTTTAAACTTTTTGAAATGATTTTTGTAGAACTTTTGATTTCCTCGATTAAACTTTTTGGAAGAGTTTGAGGTGGAAGAGCACAAGCTGAGTCACCTGAATGAACTCCGGCCTCTTCAATATGCTCAAGAATTCCTGAAATAAATACATCTTTTCCATCAGAAATTGCGTCAACATCTATTTCTTTTGCTCCAACTAGAAATTCATCTATTAATATTGATTTATTGTTAACTATAAAATTACTATAAAAATATTTCTCTAATTCTTCGTAATTATCAATAATTCTCATAGCTCTTCCACCTAAAACGTATGATGGTCTAATTACAATTGGGAATTGAATTTTCTTAATAGCTCTTTTTGCTTGAGCAAAATTAAAAACAATATCACTTTTTGGTTGTTTGATTCCTAAATTCCTCATCAACTTTGAAAATCTATCTCGATCCTCACATAGATCTATTGATTTGAATGACGTTCCAAGAATTTTAATCCCTGATTTTGACAATTTTTCGGATAGTTTTAATGGAGTTTGTCCACCAAGTTGTACAATAACACCTAATAAATTATTTTTTGAATTTTCTGCATTACAAATCTCCAGAACTGATTCTGAATCAAGAGGCTCAAAATATAGTCTGTCTGAAATATCAAAATCTGTAGAGACTGTTTCAGGGTTACAGTTAACCATTATTGACTCAATTCCAAGTTCTCTTATCGCAAATGATGAGTGAACACAACAATAATCAAATTCTATTCCTTGGCCAATTCTATTAGGCCCTCCTCCTAAAATTATGACTTTTTTGTTTTTGCCTACTTTTGTTTCATCTTCAAACCTTTGATTTTGGTCTATACAGCTCCAAGATGAGTACATGTAGGGGGTATGAGATTTAAATTCGCCTGCACAAGTATCTATATTTCTAAAAGAACAAAAGAGTTGGTTTTTTTTTTTTAATTTATTTATTTCAGATTTAGATGAATTTGATAATTCGAAAATCTTTTCATCTGAGAACCCCTGTTCTTTCGACTTTATATAAAGATTTTTTGAAAGAGCATTATTTTTAATTAAATTTTCAGTTGTAATTATCCCCGCAATTTCTCTAATAAACCACGGATCATATTTTGAAGCGTTTTCTATAATCTTTAAGTTAATATTCCTTCTAATACATTCCGCGATAATCAAGAATTTATTTGGTCTGTTTTCTTTAAGTAATTGAGTTAATTCATTATTTTTTTTACTTTTTAAGAATTCATTAGAATCTAATCCAATCAAACCAATTTCTAAACTTCTTATTGCTTTTTGAAGTGATTCTTTAAAGCTTCTCCCTATTGCCATACATTCTCCTATAGATTTCATAGCTGTACCGAGTTTTTCATCCGTTACACTAAATTTCTCAAAGGTAAATCTGGGAATTTTAGTTACAATATAATCTATAGTTGGTTCAAAAGATGCTGGAGTCGTCTTAGTAATATCATTTTTGAGCTCATCTAATGAATAACCAATCGCTAGCTTAGCAGCCACTCTGGCTATTGGGAAACCAGTTGCTTTGGATGCAAGTGCTGATGATCTTGAAACTCTAGGGTTCATTTCTATTACGACATTCCTTCCATTTTTAGGGTTAATGGCAAATTGTACATTTGCTCCCCCAGTATCAACCCCTATTTCTCTAACAACTTTTATTGAATCATTCCTCATTTTTTGAAATTCTTTATCTGTTAAAGTAAGAGCTGGAGAAACAGTTATTGAATCGCCAGTATGGATCCCCATGGGATCAATGTTTTCAATTGAACAAACTATAATACAATTATCCTTATTATCTCTAACAACCTCCATTTCATATTCTTTCCAACCAATTAATGATTCTTCAACTAACACTTCATTTATCGGTGATAAACTCAAACCTTTTTTTATTATTTTAAGGTATTCGTTTCTATTTTTTGCAGTCCCACCGCCAGAGCCTCCAAGAGTGAATGATGGTCTGATTATAATAGGAAATGAAAGTTTTTTTAAAATCTCTATACTTTGATTTAGGTTGTTAATTACAAAACCTTTTGGTGTATCTAATCCGATACTTGTCATTGCCTTTTTGAATAACTCTCTATCTTCAGCTTTTTCAATAACTTTCTTTGATGCGCCTATTAAACTAACATTATGTTTTTTTAAAATTTTTTTATTTTCTAATTCAATGGACAAATTTAATGCAGTTTGCCCACCCATAGTTGATAGCAATGCATCAGGATTCTCTTTTATTATAATTTTTTCAATAATATCAATATTTAAAGGTTCTATATAAGTGCTATCAGCTAATTCAGGGTCTGTCATTATGGTTGCGGGGTTTGAATTAACAAGGATGACCTTGAATCCTTCTTCTTTCAGTGCTTTACATGCTTGAGCTCCAGAATAATCAAATTCACAAGCTTGACCTATAACTATTGGCCCGGCTCCAATAATCATAATTTTTTTTATATCTTTTCTTTTAGGCATTCTTTATTAGTCTTATAAATTCATTAAATAAATATCTGCTATCATGAGGCCCTGGAGAAGATTCTGGATGATATTGAACTGAAAAAAAAGGTTTCTTTTTTACTTTTAATCCAGCAATTGTACCATCAAACAAAGAAGAATGTGTAATTTCTAATGTGGTGGGAAATTTTTTTTTTGATACCACAAATCCATGATTTTGGACTGTTATCTCAACTTTTCCATTTTTTTGATTTTTTATAGGATGATTAGCTCCTCTATGCCCATGATGCATCTTCTCCGTTTTTGCATCATAGATTAATGATAATATTTGGTGACCTAAACAAATCCCAAAAACTGGCTTATCAAATTTTTTTATCTGCTTGAGGTTTTCTTTAAACTTCTTGTAAGTAGCTAAAGGGTCACCAGGACCATTGGATAAGAAAATTCCAACTGGCTTAAGAGAGATAAGTTTTTGAATAGAATAATTTAATGGAAAAATTACTATCTGATATCCAAAAGATTCTAATAGATTAAGAATATTCTTTTTTATACCAAAATCTATAACTCCAATAAACTTCTTTGGAAGATTCTTTATATTTAAATTTGACTTTTTTCCTTTATTCCATTTATAGATTTTTTTTGTAGATACTTCGGAAGCAAGATCAAGGTTATCCATTTTTGGAAAACTTTTTAGTTTGATATTCAAATTAATAAGTTTCTCAAATTTTCCATTTTTAGGAAAATGTATAAGTGCTTTACAAACACCGGAATCTCTAATCTTTTTTGTGAGGACTCTTGTGTCAATTCCAGTAATGCAAACTTTTTTATTTTTTTTTAACCATGAATCAAAATCCAATTCAGATCTGTAATTTGATGGGTATGTCAATGAATTATTAATTATGCAACCAGAGGCATAAATTTTATCACTTTCGTAATCAATTAAATTAGTACCAACAATTCCGATGTGAGGAAATGTAAAATTAATAATTTGACTAAAATAAGAGGGATCAGTTAAGATTTCTTGATACCCTGTAATAGAGGTATTGAAGCAAACTTCACCTAAAACATCTCCAAAATTCCCAGCCCCTTCTCCTAAAAAGTAAGTTCCATCATCAAGAAGTAAAATACAATTTTTTCCATTTCTTTTGACACTATTTTTCATTTGTTCAATAATATACTTTGATATTACAGAATTCCAACAAATAGATAGTAAATTATATAATTATTGAAATTTTCAGCCTTTTAAACAATCATGACTTCATTAAGAGAAAAAATAAAATTAAGTTTAGATCAAAATCTTAAGAATAGAGATGAAATAGCAACTTCCACAATAAGACTAATTTTAGCTGCGATTAAAGATCATGATATACAATTTAGAACAAAAAAGAATGGTGAATTAATCTCAGATGAAGACATTTTAAATCTTCTGCTAAATATGATAAAACAAAGAAAAGAAAGTGTTAAAATTTACTCTAAGGCTGGTAGGGAAGATCTAAAAAAAAGAGAAGAAAAGGAAATTTTGATAATTAATTCTTTCTTACCTCATCAAATTACTAGCGAAGAGTTAGAGAATATTTTAGACGAAACAATTAAAGAACTAAACTTTAGTTCTATAAAGGACTTAGGAAAATTGATAGGTCATCTTAAAAATAAATATCCTGGTCAGTTAGATATGCAAGAAGTTGCAGAAAAGGCGAAAAAAAGTCTTCAATGATTAATTCTAATAGTTCAATTGATAAATTTTTAAATGAAATAAATAACAAAGTAAAATTATCTGATTTTATTGGTCAATTTGTCAATCTGACTCAAAAAGGAAATTCATTTGTTGGCAAATGTCCATTTCATAATGAAAATACACCATCTTTTCATGTAAATAATGATAAGTCGCTTTTTCATTGTTTTGGATGTAAAGCAGGTGGTAATATTATTAATTTTACAATTAAATATAAGAATTTAACTTTTATAGAAGCAATTCAACTCTTATCAAAATATTCTGGAATTCATTTTAGTCAGAATAATAAAAAAAATAAAACAACTAGTGAAGAAAAACTCATTTTAAAAATAAATAGAGAAAGTAATTTATTTTTTCAAAATTTTATTACTAAAAATAGAAATGCATATGAGTACATAAGATCTAGGGGCGTGAATGATAATGTTATAAAAATTTTTAATATAGGCTATTGTCCAGAGGAAAGGCTATTAATTAGTCACCTTGAGTCTAGAGGGTTTGAATTTGACCAAATTAGAAAAACTGATTTACTAATTAAAAATAAAAATAATGAATATTTTGGTCGGTTTAGCAATAGAATAACCTTTCCAATTTATAATTTTTATAATGACCTTGTTGGCTTTGGTGGTAGAGCAATAAAACAGTCAAAAATAAAATATATAAATTCTCAAGAAAATTTAGTTTTTAAGAAAAGTGGTCTTCTTTTCGGGCTTCACCAAAATTCTGAAAATATAAGGTTAAATAGAGAAATATTTTTAGTAGAGGGTTATATGGATGTAATAAAACTTTTTTGTTCAGATATCAAAAATGCAGTTTCATCACTTGGAACAACCTTATCTGAAATTCAGTTGAAAAAAATGTGGAATTATTCTGATATACCTTTTATATGTTTCGACGGAGACAGCGCCGGGGAAAATGCAGCTGATAAAATTGCAATAAAGATACTCAAATTTCTTATACCAGGTAAAACAGTTAAATTTATAAAATTTCCTGGAGATAATGATCCGGATTCATTTATGGATAATGGAAGTAAAGACGACTTTATGAATCTCAAATCAAGCTCAAAAGATTTATCAGAGCTTATTTGGAAAATAATAGAGGATTCAATAGAATCCGATACTCCGGAGTTTTTAGCTGGTATTGATTCAAAAATTAGTGAAATGGTAGGTAAAATTGGAGATTCAAGAATTTCAAAAGAGTATTTTAAATTTTTAAAATCAAAGAAAGATAATTTTATTTGGAACAAAAATAAAATCAAAATTCGGTCAAGTAAAAAAACAAATATTGATCGAGTAGAGGAGAATATTAACGAAAAAATTTTTATTTTAATGATTTTGATGAACCAGAAATATTTTAATGAACACAGAGAGGAAATATTTAAAATAAAGCTTTCAGATCAAAATTTAGAAACTGAAAAGTTAAAAATCTTAAATAAGCTCTCAGATCAAAATTCTAAAAATGAGGATGTTATCAGAAAATATAAAGAACTTAACCCCACATTGTATTTAGAGATGGAAGAGTTGAAGAAGACTCACATTGGAGGACTTAATGAAGATGAAAAGAATTTATTATTTAAACAAATAATCAATAATTTGAGATTACCTGTATTAATTGACGAAAGAAAAGTTATTCAAAAAGAAATACTCCAAAACAATGAAAAAATTATTTCAGATAATTTATTAAAAAAATATAATCAAATCTCTCAGGAAATAAAAAATATAAAGAATAAAGACCTTGAATAGTGTTCATCGAACGTTCATGTAATAAGATGTAAAAGGTGTTATTCCATGAGCAAAACAGAATTAAATTCGAAAAAAGATGATTCCGAAGAACCATTAATTGACCAATCAAATGAAGGCTTAAAGAAACTTATCTTAAAGGGTAAAAAAAAGGGCTTTCTTCAAAGATCAGAATGCGAAAAAGCTCTCAAAAATGAAAAATTTGAAGATAAGGATGAATTCTATTCAAAAGTTGAGTCTCTAAATATCCAAATTTATGATGAAGAATCTGATGAAAATTCTTCTGAAGAATCAGAAGCTGAGGTGGTTGTTGCAGAAAAAGAAGAGGATACAGGGAGAACAGATGATCCAGTAAGAATGTATCTAAAAGAAATGGGTAATGTGGAGCTTTTGTCTAGGGCTGGCGAGATAGAGATAGCAAAAAGGATTGAGAGTGGAAAGAAAAAAACAGCAGATGCATTTTCCAAAAGTTACATTTCTATGATGTCAATTCAGCAGTACTACGAAGAATTTAATTCAGGTCAAAGACAAATTAGGGATTTTATTGATTTAGACTCAACTTACAGGTCTATCAATTGTGAGCAAGAAGATTTTGAGGATATTAGCATAAAGGATGAGAATCAAATTTTCGAAAACAACTCGGTAAGGGAAGAACAACCTAATGATGAAAAAAACTCAGATGAAGATCAAGAAGATTTTGAATCAGAAAATTCCGAAGAAGGCAATGAACTCTCTGATTTATCTATCTTGGAAAAAGAAGAAAGTTTGAAACCTCAAATTCTTGACAACTTAGATAAATTTTCAAAGTTATTTAAAAAATTCAGAAAAGTTAAAGAAGAGTTCATAAATCTTAAAATTTTAAATAAAAAAATTGATATAAAGTTGGATAAAAAAATTAAATCCTCAGAGAAATCTGTTTCTGAGAAAGTAATTAATATTTTTATAAATCAGAATAGAATAGACGATGTTATAGAAACTCACAAAATTTATAATCTTCAGATCCTTGCGGGCGAGAGAAAATTAAAGGAAATTGCAAAAAAACTTAAAATTCCAGAAGAGGAGTTTCAAAAAGAATATGACAAAAATGGACAATATAAAAATTGGCTAAGAAATCTTTCAAAGAAAAATAACAAAAAGTGGGAATCCTTTGCCAAGAAAGAAATTACAGTTGAAATAGTTTCTAAATTTAGAGAAATTATGATGTCTAATTTTATGACAATTAAAGAAATTAAAGAAGTTTCAAGTCAAGCAAACGAAGGAGTTAAAGAATCAGGAAAAGCTAAGAAAGAAATGATAGAAGCCAATCTCAGATTGGTTATTTCAATTGCTAAAAAGTATACTAATAGAGGTTTACAATTTTTGGATTTAATTCAAGAAGGCAATATTGGTCTCATGAAAGCAGTTGATAAGTTTGAATACAAAAGAGGTTATAAATTTTCTACTTATGCCACCTGGTGGATAAGGCAGGCTATTACAAGATCGATTGCTGATCAAGCTAGGACCATTAGAATACCTGTTCATATGATTGAAACAATAAGTAAACTAGTTAGAGTTTCTAGGCAAATATTAAACGAAAATGGAATTGAACCACAACCTGAGGAACTAGCCTCTAGATTAGGTATGCCATTAGAGAAAGTAAGAAAAGTTTTAAAAATTGCAAAAGAACCAATTAGTTTAGAAACACCAGTTGGCGACGAAGATGACAGCCATCTTGGAGATTTTATAGAAGACAAAAATATAAAGCTCCCTTTAGATGCAGCTATTCAAAATAATCTTAGAGAGGCAACAACAGGAGTTTTATCAACACTTACTCCTAGAGAAGAAAGAGTTTTGAGAATGAGATTTGGTATTGGAATGAACACTGACCATACATTAGAAGAAGTTGGTCAACAATTTTCTGTAACTAGAGAGAGAATTAGACAAATTGAGGCCAAAGGATTAAGAAAACTCAAACATCCTAGTAGATCAAGAAAATTAAGAAGTTTTCTTGATAACTAAATTATCAAGTAATATCATATTAATAGCTATAGTGTAACTATTGACAGAAATCAATTTAAAGGCCCGTAGTTCAGTTGGTTAGAACGCACCGCTCATAACGGTGTTGTCGGGGGTTCAAGTCCCTCCGGGCCTACCAATATTTTTGGTCTTAGAATGAGAAATATTTTGTAAAAAAAATTCTGAATATTCTCTCTACATTTATCCGGAAGTTTTTTCGTTCATGGCTTCAATGAGGCCAATAACACCTTTCGGATTATTCTTTATAACAGATAAGAATTCTGCCCTTTGTGTGACTAACATACTTACTCCGTCAATGTTTACGTCAAGTATCTTGAAGTTTTTATTCTTATCTAGGTAAATTTTCCACATGAGTTTTAAGGTTGGACCATCTTTGTTTAAAACATTCATTTTAACATTGTAATAGTTATTTTCGTTTAGCGAATCAACAGCCTTGAATGTGCCCTCCCAACCTTTGAATTTTGGAGCGTAAGTAGCAACTATATAATTATTAAAACTCTCTATGAATTGTTTTCTCATATCACTATCAAGTCTTTTCCAATACCTCCCTAAAACAAAGCGTGAAATATAGTAATTATCGAAAGCTGCTAAATAAAGGTTTCTGAAGTTTATTGTTCTTTCATTTTCAGACAAATTTACGTTTGAAACTTTTTCAACAACCTCTCTACCTAGATTCTATACAAAAAATTTACTTTGTTCAATTTTTTCATCTGAAATAACTAAGGTAGGAAAAGAAAATAAAAAAATAATTAAAAATTTTTTTAAACTCAACATTTTACTACTCGATCAAATTAACTCTAGATTCGTTAAAGCCAGGATAATTAGATGATGGTAAAACTCCATTGTAATATCTTGTTTTAGTAGTTTCTTTCTTAGTTTGATTCATAGAAACTGATATATCTTGGTTTTCAGAAGTATCTAAGATTGGCTTTTCTTCATCTTCGAAAACGTCAATTTGTAACATGCTCAAGGATAAATCTTTGCTTTCAAGTTCTCCAGATATGTCTTTCTTTCTTTTTTGTCTGTACAAACTTCTCATTGTAGCATAGTAATCGAGAGATCCCTCTTTCATTTCATCAAGATAATCAAGATATTTTTCTCTTTTTACAACACCTCTTACGGTGGGTCCGGAAAGGCGACCTTCTAAACCAATTCCATTCATTCTGTATGCAAATGAAAGTGGGTTAGTTATTGTGTCTACTCCTAAGCCTACGGCATCTCTAACACTCGAAGGTCCAAATATAGGTAGCATGACATATGGACCATCAGGAACACCCCAAACTGCTAATGTTTGCCCAAAATCTTCCTCAACTTCTGCTATATTCCCAAAGCTATCTGTTGATGCAACATCAAACATACCACCAAGTCCAAAAGTCATGTTTATTAAAAATCTGCCTAATATATCTCCAATACTTTTCTTATTTAACTGTAATATTGCATTTGCCAAACTAACAGGAGTTTTAGCAGTGTTAGCTAAATTGGATAAAGGTTTCCTTGGAATATCAGGTATTTCTCTCCAACCTTTAGCTACGGGTTTAAAAAAATAGTCATCTAGATGATTATTAAATTTGAAAATACCTCTATTGACTGACTCAAATGGGTCATTTTCACTTTCAGCGGCACTGCTGTAGGTAGATGTCAATGCCATAAAAGAAAAAGTTAGTACAAAAAACAATATTTTGTTATATATTTTAAACCTATTTACCATATGTTGAACTTTTATTAATATATATTAACATAAATACTTTATATTAAAAAAATAAACTTAAAAACATAAAAATAATATTTTTATTTTTTTTTTTCAGTAGTAATGTAAATTATTGTGATTTTATGACATCCAAAACTTTAAATGTTTCATTTGAATTTTTTCCTCCTAAAAATCAAGAGTCAATTACATCACTGTGGAAAAACATTAAGAGATTAGAACCTTTAAAACCTAGATTTATATCTGTAACATATGGAGCAGGCGGATCTACTCGTGATAATACACATTCTTTAGTAAAAGAAATCAAAAATAAAACCTCCCTGACTCCAGCAGCTCATTTAACGTGTATAGGTACCTCTAAAATAGAGATTGAGAAAATTGCTGAAGATTATTGGAATGCTGGCATAAAACATATAGTTGCTCTTAGGGGTGATAAAAGATCCTTTTCTGAGAACAATAAAATTAGTGATTTTACCTATGCTACAGATTTGATAAAAGTTTTAATGAACAAATTTAATTTTGAAATAACAGTTTCTGCTTATCCTGAGATGCATCCTGACTCCTCTTCTATAAATCAAGAATATGAAGTCTTAAAAAAAAAAATTGATTTAGGTGCTTCAAAAGCAATTACACAATTTTTTTTTGATGTTGACTGCTATTTTGATTTTATGGATGGGGCCATTAAAAGGGGTATAAAAATTCCTATCATTCCAGGAATATTACCCGTAACTAATTGTAAAAGGACATTTGAATTTGCAAAAAAAATGAATTGTAAAATGCCAAAATCTCTCAGAGACATGTTTAATGGTTTGGATGCTGATCCCGAAACAAGAAAGTTAGTAGCAACAACTGTGGTACATGATCAATGCAGAAAGTTAATAGAAGGGAATATTAAGGATTTTCATTTTTACACTTTAAATAGGGCTGATTTGTCATTTGCTATATGTCATATTTTAGGTATAAGAACATTTGGAAAAGGACAATAGTTATGAATAATCCAGGTCAATTAATAATTGATTGTTTGAATAAAGAAATTTTGATTTTAGATGGAGCAATGGGTACTATGATCCAAAATGAAAAGCTGACTGAAGAGGACTTTAGAGGAAAAAGATTTGCAAATATAAAAAATAATCTTTTTGGAAACAACGATATCCTAAATATAACTAAAGAGGATTTAATATTTAAGATTCACAAACTTTATTTAGAATCTGGCGCTGACATCATTGAAACCAATACTTTTAATTCTACAAAAATCTCACAAAAAGACTATAACTGCGAAGATTTCTCTTTTGAATTGAATTTCAAGGGTGGAGAAATTGCAAGAAAAGCAGTTGATGATTATTTAGAGAAAAATCCAGGTGAAAATAAATTTGTTGCAGGGGTTCTTGGACCAACCAATAGGACCTGTTCTATGTCTCCAGATGTTAATGACCCTGGTTTTAGAAATATAAGTTTTGATGATTTGATGAAAGATTATGAAATAAGTGTTGAAGCTTTAATAAAATCAAGAGTTGATTTTATTTTATTAGAAACTGTTTTTGATACATTAAATGCTAAAGCTGCATTGATTGCTATAAGCAGTATCGAAAAGAAAATGAAAATTAAAATTCCTATTATGATTTCGGCAACCATAACAGATCTCTCTGGAAGAACATTGTCTGGTCAAACTGTTGAAGCATTTTATAATTCAATAATTCATTCAAATCCAATTTGTGTAAGTCTTAATTGTGCTCTTGGTCCTAAAGAATTAGAACCGTATTTAGTGGAATTAGACAGAATTTCTGAAGTTTTTGTAGGTATTCATCCTAACGCTGGATTACCTAATGCTTTTGGAGAGTATGATGAAACCCCTGAATCAATGGGTAAATTCGCTAAAGAATGGAGTGAAAGTAACTATCTTAACATAATTGGGGGTTGTTGTGGTACAACACCAGAACATATATTAGTAATGAAAGAAAACGTTAAAAATAAATATCCAAGAAAATTAAAACCAAAAGTAAGAAAGTTAAGACTTTCAGGTCTAGAGCCATTTAATTTTTAAAAATGAATTCAAACATAAAATTTATAAATATTGGTGAAAGAACAAATGTGACAGGTTCTGCAAAGTTTAAGAAACTTATTATTGGTGACAATTATGAGGAAGCAGTAAGTATTGCAAAAGAGCAAATAGATAATGGTGCTCAAATTATAGATATAAATATGGATGAAGGATTACTTGACTCAGAAAGCGCTATGATTAAGTTTCTAAACCTTATTTCAGTTGAACCTGATATTGCTAAAGTTCCCTTTATGATTGATTCGTCGAAATGGACGGTTATAGAAGCTGGCCTTAAATGTATTCAAGGAAAATCTATAGTTAATTCAATAAGTCTTAAAGAAGGAGAGAGCAAGTTTTTAGAACAGGCTGAAAAAATTAAATCGTATGGAGCGGCGGCAGTAGTTATGGCTTTTGATGAAATAGGGCAGGCAGATAATGTTGAAAGAAAATTCAAAATTTGTGAAAGAGCCTATAAAACTCTTACCAAAAAAATTAATTTTCCTCCTGAAGATATTATATTCGATCCCAATATTTTTGCAGTTGCAACTGGTATAGAAGAACACAATAATTATGCTTTAGATTTTTTTGAGGCAACAAAATTAATTAAAAAAAATCTCCCCAATGCAAAAGTCTCCGGAGGTTTGTCAAATGTTTCTTTCAGTTTTAGAGGAAATAACCAAGTTAGAGAAGCTATGCATTCGTGCTTTCTTTACCATGCAATAAGGTGTGGTCTTGATATGGCAATTGTTAATGCAGGTCAAATAACAATATACGAACAAATACCAAAAGATTTAAAAACTTGTATCGAAGATGTTTTGTTTAATAGACATCGAGATGCAACAGAAAATTTAATTGAAGTTTCCAAAAAATACTCGGGAAGTTTAGAAAAAAAAAAAATCGATAAAAAATGGAGAAACAAAAATTTAGAAAAGAAAATTGAATATGCATTAATTAATGGGATAAACGAATTTATAGTAGAGTATACTGAGGCTCTGAGGAAAACTTATAATTCTCCTCTTGAAATAATAGAGGGACCTTTAATGGACGGAATGAATGTGGTAGGAGATTTATTCGGGTCTGGAAAAATGTTTTTACCTCAGGTGGTTAAATCCGCAAGGGTTATGAAACAATCTGTCGCATATCTACTTCCTTTTATGGATAAAGAGAAAAAAGCAAAGCAAACTTCAAAAGGAAAAATTTTACTAGCGACTGTTAAGGGAGACGTTCATGATATAGGTAAAAATATTGTAGGTGTTGTATTGCAATGTAATAATTTTGAAATCATTGATCTTGGTGTTATGGTTCCTGCTAATAAGATTATTGAAAAAGCAGTTGAAGAAAATGTTGATTTAATTGGTCTGTCCGGCTTAATAACGCCTAGTTTAGATGAAATGTGTTTTGTTGCTAGCGAACTGCAAAGAAATAAGATTAATAAACCACTTTTGATAGGTGGAGCAACAACAAGTAAAATTCACACTGCTATAAAAATTGATCCCCTATACAATGTTGGAGTATGTCATGTTAATGATGCTTCAAAAGCTGTCTCAGTTGCAACAAATATGATTTCCAAAAATAAATGCAGACCATTTGTTGAGTCTTTAAAAAATGAATATTCTAATCTTAGATCAAATTATTATAAAAAAGATAAAGTAAGAGAAAACAATCTAACAAGTTGTAGATTAAACAAATTAAAAATTGAATGGACTAAAAATAAGCCAGTTAAACCCAAAAAACTATCACTGAGGGTTATTAAAGAAGAATCGATCTCAGAAATTCTAAAATATACAGATTGGAAGCCTTTTTTTTAAGCTTGGGAACTTTATGGAAACTTTCCAAAAATATTAAAAGATAAGTTAATTGGTAAAGCCGCAAGTGATTTATGGAAAGATGCTCAAAATATGATAAATACGATCATAGACCATAAATTAACAAAACCAAAAGCAACATTTGGGTTTTGGCCAGCTAACTCTGATGGAGACGATGTTATTATTTTTGAAAATGAAGATAGAAAAAAAATTCTAAAAAAATTTCATTTTCTTAGACAACAAGTTAGTAGACGAAACTCAGAAAGACCAAATCTTTGTTTATCTGATTTTATTGCACCTGTAGGAGTTCAGGAAGATTATATTGGTGGGTTTTTAGTGACGGCTGGAATTGGGATAGAAAAACTGTCTTCAGATTATGAAAAGAATAATGATGATTACAACTCCATTTTAGTTAAATCTATTGGTGATAGGATTGCAGAGGCCTTTGCAGAAAAATTACATAAAGAAGTTAGGGTCAATTTTTGGGGTTATTCAGCAGATGAAAATTTTACTAATGACGAGTTAATTTCTGAAAAGTTTTTAGGAATTAGACCTGCTCCTGGCTATCCTGCATGTCCGGATCATACCGAGAAGCATACTTTATTTGAGTTGTTAAAAGTTCGAAAAACGCTAGGTGTTCATCTTACTGAAAACTTTGCTATGACTCCTGCAAGCTCAGTTGCGGGATTATATTTTAGTAATCCCTCTTCAAGTTATTTTGGTGTAGGAAAAATATATGAAGATCAAGTTGAGGATTATGCAAAAAGAAAGGGATTAGAAATCAAAGAAGTTGAAAAATGGTTGGGTCCTAATCTTGGTTATTCCCCAAAAAAGGCTAATTAATGTTAATATCTGATGACAAAAAATTAAAAATTCCTGAACCAGACTTTTTGCATAATCTTAATAAAGAACAAAAAACCGCTGTTTTAAATACTGAAGGGCCTTTGTTGGTTTTATCTGGGGCTGGAACTGGGAAAACAAAAGTTCTTACAACTAGACTAGCTAGTATTATTTATAATCGAAAAGCAAAAATTTCTGAGATATTTTGTGTAACTTTCACGAATAAAGCTGCAATTGAAATGAAAACAAGGGTTGAGAAAATTCTCAATCACCCAGTTGAGGGTATGTATATTGGAACCTTTCACTCAATTGGTCTTCGGTTTCTCAGAAAAAATGCAGAATTAGTTGGTATTAAGAATGACTTTACAATTTTAGATAAAGATGACCAATTAAGATTAATTAAACAGGTAATATCATTAAAAAATCTTGATCCAAAATTTTATTTACCAAAAAATTTTTTATACATGATTGATCAAGCAAAGAATTCAGGCTTAACTCCTGATCAGGTCAGTAATCATAAATTTGAATTAGAATCAGATGGAAAATTTAGTGAAATTTATAAATTATACCAAGAAAGACTATTAAATTTTAATTCAGTTGATTTTGGGGATTTAATTTTACTACCAATAAGATTATTAAGAGAAAATCACAACATACTGAATTTTTATCAAAAAAAATTTAAATACACACTTGTTGATGAGTATCAAGATACAAATGCTGCGCAATATCTACTTTTAAGGTTATTAACTGAATATAATAATAATATTTGCTGTGTTGGAGATGAGGATCAGTCTATATATGGTTGGAGAGGCGCTCAATTAAAAAATATTCTTAATTTTGAGAAAGATTTTGAGAATTCTAATATTGTGAGATTAGAGCAAAATTATAGGTCAACTGGAAATATATTAAAAACAGCCTCATCATTAATTTCTGAAAATAAAGAAAGAATAGGAAAGAAACTATGGACTAGTGATCAAGATGGTGAACCTGTAACAATAAATAATTTTGAAGATGATGATTTTGAAGCGATCTTTATAGCTCGCAAGATTCAAGAATTTAATAATAATAAGGTGTCTCTTTCAAATATTGCAATTTTAACAAGGGCTAGTTTTCAATTTAAAGATATTGAGGATAGATTTTTAAAAGAAAATATAAAATATAAAGTTGTTGGTGGATTAAGGTTTTATGAAAGGGCAGAGATCAAGGATGCAATGGCTTATTTAAAATTATTAATTAACAAAGATGACAATCTATCCTTTGAAAGAGCAGTTAATATTCCAAAGAGAGGGTTAGGTAAAGCTTTCATTCAGAAAATTTATAACTCATCAAATAAAAATAAAATCTCTTTATATGAAATATCAAAAATTTTTATTGAGGAAAAAAAAATTAATAAATCACAAGAAAGAAATTTAAAAGAATTTCTCAATACTATTGAAAAACACACTAATATGTTAAAAAATAATAGTCACTTTGAAGTAGCCGGGTCATTGCTTGATGATATCGGATATACCGAAATGCTTCAAAAAGAAAAAACACCAGAAGCTGAAGGTAGGTTAGAAAATTTAAAAAAATTAGTGAGCGATATAAAAAATAGAACATCTTTATTTGAGTTTGTTGAGGAAGTAAGTCTTCTAACAGATAGTTTAAATGAGAGTGATAAATCTGAAAAGGTTTCACTTATGACTTTACACAGTGCGAAAGGACTAGAGTTTGATTACGTTTTTTTACCAGGCTGGGAAGAGGGTATTTTTCCTAATCAAAGAAATATTGATGAATACGGGAATAAAGGGCTTGAAGAAGAAAGGAGATTAGCATACGTCGGAATAACAAGAGCTAAAAAAAAATTAAATATTTCGTATGTGAATTATAGAAAACAGTATAACTACAGTATTTATCGTTCAATTCCCTCTAGATTTTTATCTGAATTGCCTCAGCAAAATTGTAAATTAGTTCAGGTAAGTAAAAGATTAGAAAAACCAAAAAATAAACTTCAACAATTTTCTAACGAAAATTTTAATGTGGGAGATAAAGTTAGCCATAAAGAATTCGGAATTGGAATAGTCCTTGGAGTTTCCGAAAAAAAATTACAAATAAGATTTAATTCCTCAAACGAAGTAATTAAAATATTTTCTGATTATGTTGTAAAAATTTAATTAAATTTTGAGAAAGTTATCATTTAAAATAAATCAAACTTATAAAAAAAAAATATCATATTTTTTAGATAATTTTGAAAATATTTCTGTCTTTCCCGAGGGAAATTTCCTAAACATCGACTTATATATTTCACTAGATGAAATTAAATCCTCAGAATTAATAGATCTGAAAAACGATATAGGTCCATTTAAGTCTGTTTTAATAAAAGATAAAGATTGGGTTCAGAATAATATTAAGAATGACAGAGGAGTTACATCTAATTTATTTCATATATCTCAAGGTCTCTCAAGATCAAGAAATGAAAAAAAGTATAATTTATTAATTCCCGCCGGCAATGCATTTGGTACTGGCACTCACGAATCAACATACTTGGCAATAATAAGTTTGGAATATTTAGTAAAAAAAAAAAAAATTTTCAGTGCGTTGGATTTGGGCTCTGGCACTGGAATTTTAGCTTTTATATTAAGAAAATTAATCTATGGAAAAATTATGGCTATTGATGTAGATAATAATTGTAAAAAAAGTTTTTTTGATAATTTAAAAAAAAATAATCTAAATGATATTTTCTTTCAATTATCAGATGGATTTAAAAATAAATTTTTTAAAAGAAAAAAATTTGATTTAATAGTTTCAAACATGTTATTAAATTGTCAGAGTCATTTAGTTAGACCATTTTTCCTAAAATTACGGAAAAATGGAATCCTTTTGCTTACAGGTATACTTAGGATTCAAGAAAATGAGATAATAATAAAATTAAGCAAATACAGGTTAATACTTATAAAGAAGATTTATAAGCATAATTGGGTTTCATTAATTTTTATTAAAAAGGTTTTTTAAAGTGTCTGATAATATTAAATTTCTTCTAAAAATTTTAAAAAAAAAAAAATGTGACTTTTATATAATTTCAACTTTTGATGAGCATCTGAACGAATATCCTCCAGAGAGAAACAGGAGATTAAAATGGTTAACTAATTTCTCTGGTTCAAATGGGATTGCTTTAATTTCAGAAAGAAAAAAAATTTTCTTTACTGATGGTAGATATATTTTACAAGCAAAAAAAGAATTATGTAATCAATTTGAAATAATAGAAATTGGATCAATTAATTTTTTTTCAGTATTAATCAAAATTTTAAGAAAAAAAAAACTTTTAATTGACTTCAAGATATTCAAAATTGATTTTATAAAAAATCTGAAAAAGCAGGCTGAATTAAATTTTGTCAAAATAGTTCACGATAAAGTAAATTCAATAGATCAAGTTTGGATTGATCGCCCAGTTGAAAAAAAAGTTAAAGCTTTTCACATAGGTAAAAATTTATCAGGTGAAAAAACCGAGACTAAACTTAATAAAATTTTTAAAAAAAATTTTCATAATTATTTAATTATAAATTCATCAGAGTCAGTTTGCTGGTTATTAAATATAAGAGGATGTGATTTAGCGTTTACTCCTGTAGTGCTGTCTCGCATGATAATTTTTAAAAATAAAATTAAAGTATTTATGGATAAAGACAAAATACCTGAAGATAAAATTAATAATAAAAAAATATATATTTATGACTTAGAAGACTTTGATAGAGAAATTTTAAAGCTACCAAAAGAATCCTCTATATTACTCGACGAAATGTCTTCTTATTATTTCTTTGATTTAATGATTAAAAATGGTTTTAAACCTGATCTAATAAAAGACCCTTGTGAACTTCTTAGATCTCAAAAAAATAAAGTTGAGATAGAAAATTCCCGTAAAATTCACGTCTATGACGGCTTGGCTTTAATAAAATATTTTTTTTGGTTAGAAAATCAGAAATCTTTAGCTAATTTTACAGAACTCAGTTTATCTAATAGATTAGAAAATTTCAGAAGAGAAAATAAAAGTTATTTTTCACCAAGTTTTGAGACGATATCTGCAGCAGGTTCGAGCGGATCAATCATCCACTACAATCCGAAAGGAAAAAAAAAAAAATTAATTGAAGGGCAACTCTATTTGTGTGATTCGGGAGGACAGTATTTTGGTGGTACAACTGATGTTACAAGAACAAAAATATTAGGTAATATTCATCCAAAAAAAGAATATATATTAAACTATACTAGAGTCTTAATGGGACATATTAATCTTTCATTAATTAAATTTCCTATTGGCACGAGAGGTTGTCAGTTAGACAGTATTGCAAGAATGAGTTTGTGGCAATCTGGATTAGACTACAATCATGGAACAGGTCATGGAGTTGGAAGTTTTCTGGGCGTTCATGAAGGTCCACAATCAATTTCTAAGAAGTCTGGATTATATGATTTAAAAGAAGGTATGATTCTTTCAAATGAACCAGGGTTTTATAAAAATGATAAGTATGGCATAAGAATTGAAAATTTAATTTTAGTAAAAAAATCAAAAATAAAAGGTTTTCTTGAGTTTGAAACTTTAACTTTATGCCCTTATGAGATAAACCTTATTGATACAAATGTTCTATCCGATCAGCAAATTAGTTGGTTGAATTCATATCACTTGATGGTTTACAAAAAACTTTCAAAGTTTTTAAATGGCAAATTGAAGAATTGGCTTTATAAAAAAACAAGAAAATTAAAATAATTTTATCCAACTAATTATCTTCCATCAATTTAACTGCAGCTCGAATTGCTTCATCAGTAATTTCTTTTCCCGAAAGCATTCTAGCTATCTCATGAGTTTTTTCTTCACCTTCTATTTTAGTTAGTTCTATAGCTAAATTATTATTGTTCATTTTCTTTTTTACTAGAAAATGACTTGTGCCAAGCGATGCGACCTGAGGGGAATGAGTTACAACTAAAACTTGTCGACTCTTCCCTAATTTTTTAAGTCTTTCTCCCACGGCGGTTGAAACAGCTCCTCCGATTCCACTATCAACTTCATCAAAAACCATTGTTGAATAATTTTCTTTCTCAGCTGTAACTTTTATAGCTAAAGCTATTCTACAAAGTTCTCCACCGGATGAAATATCCTTAATTTCGCCCATTTTAGATTTTGGATTTGTTCTAATATTGAAATATACTTTGTCTTTTCCTAATTCAGTTTGTTCGGATTCTTTTATAATCGTTTTAAACAAAGCATTATCGAGTTTTAGATCTGGGAATTCTAAATTAATTCTTTCATCTAAAAATTTAGCATTTTTTTTCCTTATTTCAGAAATCTCATTACATTTATTGGTGAGATTCTTTTTTGAAGATTCAAGTTTTTCCTGTAATTTATTTAAATTTACTTTATAATCTTGGCCTGATTCTAATTCTGTTTTAATTTCATGCATTTTTGTTTCAAGACTTTCAATATCAACAGAATGCTTTTGAGCTAGTCTTTTATAGGTCGCTATTCTCTCATCGATATTTTCTAAAGAATCATTTTCAGAATTTGAATCTAGAAATGCCTCAAAAAACTTGGCTATGTCAGAAATTTCAATTGAGATCGAATCAAGTTTCTCTATGTTTTGTTTTGTATCGTGATCGAGTAAATCTTTAATCTGATTTAGCAAAGAAGCATTTTTGATGATAAGTTTTTCAATACCAGGTGGATTTTCTCTGCTAAAATTTTCAATTACCTGGTTCACATTATCTGCTATTCGTCTAGAATTCTGTAATATTTTTTTTTTTTGCTCCAATTTTTCAAATTCTCCCTTTTTTGGGGCTAATATTTTTAATTCATTTAAGTTATAATCATACTCTTCCTTTTTATTTGAAATGTTTTCAAGGTTTGACTTTTCTTCATAATATTTTTTTTTAATGTCTTTATATTCTTTCCAAATTCGAGATAATTCTAATAATTCATCTTTATATTCTCCAAAATCGTCTAGAGTTTTTAAATGAGTATTACTATCTAAAAGTCCTTGCTCTGAAAATTGACTATGTATCTCAATTGATTGCTCGGCTATTTTTTTCAATGTATTCAATCCAACTAGATTTTCATTGACCATTGCTTTACTTCTGCCGTCTTTTTCTATAATTCTCTTAACTACAATTTCATCATCAACATTAATTTCTTGTTCAATTAAATATTTTTTAATTTCAACAAATTTTGAAATATCTATTAATGCTGAAATGATAGTTTTTTTTTGATTTTCTGGCCTTAAATTAGGTTTAACTCTTCTACCTGACAATAATTCTAATGATTCTAGAATCATTGATTTTCCTGCACCTGTTTCACCAGTTAAAACACAAAGACCGATATCAATATCCATTTCAATCTTATCAATCAGCATTAGATTGTTGATAGATAAATGTCTTATCATAATTAGATTAATTCGAGATCTAAAGGTTTAAGTCTTTCTAGATCAAGTTGTTTTTTTTTATATTTTTTTAAATTTTTATTCAATTTATATTTTTCTACTAAAACTAACCCTTCTTTCTGCCACTTTGATTTTGGAAAATTATATTCTAAGATTTTGTATAAGTAGAAAGATTGCTTTATTAATCCAAGAGATACATATGATTCAATCAATCTATAAATACATTCAGAAACTAGATTGGACTTTCTATAATCTTTGAGAATTATTTTGTACCTTTTAATGGCTGCAAGATAATCTCCATTTGACTGATAAAATTTACCAACTTTAATTTCTTTGGCCGCCAAGTGATTATTAAGTTTTGTAATATGTTTTGCAGACTTCTTTGCATATTTTGAATTTGGATAACGATTAATTAGTTCAGAAAACTCTTCAAAAGCTCTTGTTGAAAATTTTTGATCTAAATTTATGTCAGGTATTCTTTCAAAATAAGAATATGCTTTTAAGTAAATAGCATAAGGAATTAATGGATGATTTGGGTTTAATTCTACAAATTTACTTAATGTTAAAATAGCCTCATCATATTCATTTGCCGTATAATGTGCAAATCCAGTAAATAGTTGCCCTCTAGCAGCCCAAGGAGAATAAGGATATTGTATTTCAAGTTCTGAAAAAATCTCTATAGCCTCTTCAAATTCTTTTTCCTTCAGTTTATTCATTGCTTGATTATATAAGCTTATGTCGTCAGAATTTTTTGAGAAAGAGTTATTTACATCTTTATTAGACGAGCATGAATTAAAAAAAGTCAGTATGACTAAAATCAACATATGGTTTTTCATGTTGATTATTTTTAATTAATTTAAACTATTTTAAAAGAAGTTTTTTTTTAATTTGAATAAATCAATTCCCAATTGTCAGAGGATTCGAAAATCTTTTTTATGAGTCTGTAATTTAGTTCATGACCAGTATGAGATGTAAAAAAGGAACCCAGTATTCTGTAGCCGGATAGTGATATATCGCCAATGAAATCCAAAAGTTTATGCCTTACAAATTCATCACTAAATCTAAGACCTTCCTTATTAAGAATATTGTGATCATCTAGAACGATTGCATTCTCAAGACTGCCTCCTAGCGCCAAACCTGAATTTCTTAAGTTTTCAACATCATTTAAAAAACCAAATGTTCTAGCACTGCAGATTTGGGATTGATAAATAGCTGGGTTTAAAACCAAAGAAATTGTTTGTTTACCAATCATTTTATGATCGTATTCAATCTCGGTAGTAATCAATGTGTTATCAAAAGGAGATACTCTAGCTATCTTGTTATTATGAGAAACTTCAATGTTTTTCTTAATTTTTATGAATTTTTTGTGTGAATCTTGTTCAATTATACCAGCAGAACTTATTTTTTTTACAAACTCCAAAGATGATCCGTCGTATACAGGAATTTCATTGGAATCGATATCAATATAAATATTATCAATTTCGAAAGCATATAAAGCTGAAAGAATATGTTCAACGGTCGAAACACTGTTACCTTGAGGGTCAGATAATAGAGTACACAATTTAGTAGACTTTACATTTTTGTAAGAAGCTTTTATTTCTATAACTTTTTTCTCGACATGTTTTCTAAAGATAATTCCTGAATCTGATGTGCTGGGGGATAATACCATTGAAACTTTATTGCCAGTATGCAAACCTATGCCTTCAAATTTTATTGAGTTTTTAATGGTTTTCTGTCTTTTAGCTGATAGAAATCTAGGCGTTTTTACTTCAACGAATTGATTTTCATTTAAAACTTCTTGTTTTTTTATGAGCATATCTAGACTATAAATTAAATTTTCATACACTCAACTCACAAAAAGTTACATAATGTTTCAAAAATCAAGCATAACTCTCTTCAATCCAATTCTCTAACTTATCAAAAGTTGTAAAAAAACTTCCTTTTAAAAGTTCATTAGTATACTGATATTTTTTATTTTCTTGAGCAAGCTTAATCAAACCTAATATTGTACTAAATTCAGGTTTATTATAGAAAAAGCTTTCTTTATTTAAAATTGTTCCAATTCTAACTTTTCTGTTAAGTATATTTTGAGATAACTCTGTTAGTCCAAAGATTTTACTTGCTCCTCCGGTAATAACAATTGACTTGATGCTCACTCGTGCATATATGTCATCAAAAATATAATCTCTTATTATTTCTAAAATCTCTTCGTACCTTGGTTTTATAATTCCATAAAGAATATTTTTATTTATTGTCTTATTTTTTAATTCATTTGAATTTAGTTGAATTTTTTCATCAAAAGATAAACTTAAAGTTCCATTAACTATCTTTGCATGCTCTGCAGATTCTTTGGAAATATCTATACCTTTGGAAATATCATTTGTGACATGATCACCACCTAATGGAATTACATTAGAATAAACAATTTTATCATTAATGAAGATTACTAACTTCGAGGTTGTTGATCCAATATCAATACAAGCCACACCCTCTTTTTTTTCATTAGTGGTTAGATTTGAAATAGATGATGCTAATCCAGTATCAAAAAAATTTTTGATTTCTATTTTTTCACTTTTGAAACATTTATTCAATTTTTCATGAAGTCTATGATCAACCATTATATTAAATGAAGAAATTCCAAATCTTTCGCATTTTATTCCAATTGGATCATCTGTAATTTTATTGTCATTAATTCTAAAATGAAGAGGATAAGAATGAATCAAATGTCTTCCTTTTACCTTGGATTCAAGAATAGATTTCCTAAAAATTCTTCTAATATCCTTTTTTGTTATTCCCAACTTCCCAAGATTTAAATCAGTATAATTTTTTCGTGTCATCACATTAACATCAGTGATGTTGCTGAAATATACAAGATTTTTTTGGTTTATATCTTTAGGGAGACTTTTTTTGAGTGCTTTTGCGATCGTCTTTTCTAGTTTTTTTTCGTCTATAAAATTATTCTTATAAAAACCCAAGCTTTTTTGGTGATCCATCCCAACTATCACAGGCTTGTTGTTTTCAATTCTGAAGATTAAACAAACAACTTTATCTGTTCCAATATCAAAAACACAATATTGTTTTTTGTTAGATAAAAGTTTCAGCATTCTTTATTGCTCATATATACTCTTCCAATAATTCTGAAATCAAAAAAACTGAATCTATCATACAAATCCGAATTAGATATATTTTCGAACATCTTAATCAATTTATCAAGTTTTTTAATTGGAAGGAAGATACAATTATTATCAATTAGTTTTATTTGCCATCCTATATTTTTCTTATACAGAATTTTGTCTACATCCTTTAAAATAAAAATATTATTTTTTAGAGCATCACTTAATTCGGCTATTTTTTGGTTTGCATCTTCTCCAAAGAGTCTAATAAAATTTTCCGGGGGATCATTTATTTTAAGTCGTAAGATGTTTCCATTTTGATCAATGTACTTATTTTTATCATCGTCGATCCATAGCATAAATGGCATTTTCTCCTCTATTCTAATTGTAAGAACCCCATCCCATCCTAATTTAAAATTATAATTTTGTATTTCTCTAATGCTGTCTAAATCTCTCTTGAAGGCAAATGGATTGAAAAGCCAAAAAATTTGATTCTCTTTAACATTTATTTTTGAGAAAATAAGTTCTTCAGGAATATGTTTATTATTAATTAATTTTATTTTATTAATTCTTTTTGATGTAAAAACATCTTCAATTAGTTCTTTTTTTAAGATTAAAGAAAGAACTGCAATAAAAGAAATAGAAAATAAAAACAATATTAAATACCTTCGCATTGTGCACTTGATAAAATCATTTCACATAATTGGAGGAAATCAATTCCTATTTCTCTTGCCATCTCTGGTAATAGCGAGTCTTTTGTTAATCCGGGTTGTGTATTTATTTCTAATAGATATATTTCATTCATTTCAGAATTGTATCTGTAGTCCAACCTTGATAAGCATTTACAGTTTATTCCTCTATGAACTCTCAAAGATAATTCTTGTATCTTTTGGTTAATTTCCAACGGTAATTTTGGATTAATTAAGTGAGTAGCAATATCCTCATATTTATTTTTATAGTCATATAGTTCGTCATCAAAAATAATCTCCATAATTCCGCATATTTTATTATTCAAAATTCCAACTGTAATTTCTCTCCCATTAATATATTCTTCAACTATATATTTCTCTAGATTATTATTTTTAATAAAATTCTGTAATTGCTTTTTTGTTTTAACTTTTACCAATCCATTGCTAGATCCACCGCAAACCGGCTTAATAATCAAGGGAAGTTGCACATCACATAAATCATCTTCTACTTTAATTGTTTTTGGACAATTAACTCCTAATGACTGATATATCTTTTTTGATACCACCTTATTCATGGCTAAAGCAGATGCCAATACACCAGAATGAGTATATGGGATCTTTAAATAGTTTAATATAGATTGAATTTGACCGTCTTCTCCAAAAAATCCGTGAAGACAATTAAAAACTTTATCAGGTTTATATTTTTTTAAATTATTTATTAGTTCTTCGTAATTATTATCTACATTTATTATTGAGGTCTTATATTTTTGGCTTAAAGCGTCAAAGACTTGGTCTGCTGTAAGCATTGATATTTTTTTTTCATCAGAAATACCCCCTCTTAATATTGAAATTTTATCAGATTTTTTTAAATTCACCAATTCTCATTAACTCCCAATTCAATTTTATTTTAAACTTATTCCAAACACTTTTTCTTATTTCTTCACCTAGGAGTTCAATATCCATAGACGTTGCAAGATTCTCATTAATCAAAAAATTAGAATGAAGTTTTGATACTCTAGCGCCTCCAAGCCTTTTCCCTCTGAATTTAGCAGCATCAATAAGTTTCCAAGCAAAATGAGAAGGAGGGTTGGTGAATGTGCTACCACCTGTTCTATAGTTGATGGGCTGGCTTTTTTTTCGTTTTTTTGAAATTTCCAGTAATTTTTTTTTGATTTGTACTTTTTGAGATTTTTTAGCTAAAAATCTGGCTTCAATAATTATATCTTCATCTGAAAATGAACTTTCTCTATATTTAAAATATATATTTTTTTTTTCTAATTTCTTTATTTTTAGATTTTTATCTAAAATAGTACAATCTAATAACCTATCACTTATTTGATGCCCAAAGCAACCTGCATTCATCTTTAAATTGCCCCCAATTGTTCCAGGAATTCCACTTAGAAACTCAAACCCTGAAATACTATTTTCTAAACAAAACTTTGAAACATCAATATCTTTTGCTGCTGAACCAACTGATAAAATATTTTTATTATCATTAAACTCAATTTTTTTGAAATCATTTCCTAGTTTAATCACTAAACCCTTGAACCCACCATCTCTTACTAGAATATTGGAACCTGCTCCTAATATGAATATCGGAAGAATTTTCTTCCCAATTTTTAATACTGCTCTGAGTTGTTTCAATGAATTTGTTTTAAAAAAAAAACTACAATTACCACCTGAGCCAAACCAGGTTTTTTTCCCTAATTCATAATTAATCATAAGTGATGATATTCGAATTGAATTAAAGTTCATGGTCTTTTAAAAAAAGGGAGAAGGAATTTGCAATTTTAGAACTATTTCCTGCACCAAGAAAAATAACATTATCACCTTCTGAAATAATTTTTTGAAGATATTTAAAAAAAGTAGTATTTCCTTTGACAGATTTTACTAATTTATTTTTATATTTATTACTCAAAGATTTTTCCATTAATTCATTGCTTATTTTATTATCTTTTTTTTCACCTGCAGTGTAAATAGGGAGAATTAAGATTACATCAGCGAGATTAAAACAACTCAAAAAATCTTTTTTCATTCCTTTTATTCTACTGTAACGATGTGGTTCAAAAATAGTAATCAATTTTTTTTTTGTTACATATCTCAGAGAATTTAAAGTGACTTTTATTTCTTCCGGATGATGAGCATAATCGTCAATAATTAAATTTTTAGAATTATTATAAATAATAGAAAACCTTCTTTTTACACCTTCAAAGTTTTTAAGTGAATTCAAGATTTTTGATTCAGGAACTTTTAAACCTCTAGCCACACTATAGGCACCAAGAGTATTTATAATATTATGAGAACCAAGGAGTGGGATTAAAACATTTTTTACTAAACGTTTTTTTTTAAGATTTTCTGTAATATCGAAACATGAAAAAAAATTATTTTTTTTTTTAATAATTCTCAAATTTGATGCTGAGTAATTAGCATTTATTGATAAACCGTAAGTATAAATCTTTTTTTTTTTTATTTTTCCAAAGATGTCTCTCACATTTTTGTTATCAATATTAATAGATAAAAAACCATAAAAAGGTATATTTTTAGAATATTCGATAAATGAATTCTTTATATCGTCTATATCTTTGTAAAAGTCTAAATGCTCAAGATCAATGTTGTTAATAACTCCGATTGTTGATGGTAGTAAAGTGAAAGATCCATCTGATTCGTCAGCTTCAGCTACTATCCATTCTCCTTTTCCTAATTTTGCATTAGTATTCATACTATTTATAATACCTCCATTAATGATTGTGGGGTCATAACCTGCAAATTCCAATATTGTTGCAATAAGCGATGTTGTTGTTGTTTTGCCATGAGATCCCGCAATGGTAATAGAAGGTTTGAGTCTCATAACCTCTGAAAGAATCATAGCTCTAGTATAAACTGGGATATTTTTTTTTTTAGCAGATTTAATTTCAATGTTGTTCTCTTTTATTGCTGAGGAATGAACTATAATATCTACATCCTTTATATTTTTTGAGGAATGAATATTGAAAATTCTGATCCCTTTTTTTTTTAGCCTTCGTGTAATATTATTTTCATTTAAGTCACTACCAGAAACTTTGAATCCTTTACTATGAAGTACTTCTGCAATTGCACTCATTCCTATGCCAGCGATACCTATAAAATGTATATTTTGTTTTTCAAACATCTTTGATTAATATTTTGTTAACAAAAAGTGATAATGATAATTTTAATTGATTCTTTTTCTTTGATTTTAATTTATATGATTTTTTATTTAAAAAAATACGTTTTTCAATTTTTTTTGATATTGAAAGTATATCTAGATTATTTTCATTAACAATAATACATTCATTAGATTTTTTAAATTCAATGGCATTCAAATATTGATGATTATTAATTGCACTTGGTAATGGAAAAAGTATGGAAAACTTTTTAAATGAGTCAATTTCAGCTAATGTTGAAGCACCGCATCGCGAAATAACTATATCAGCATTATTGTATTCTTTATAAATATCATCAAAAAATTCATTAAGTGTATACTTAACCTTCATCTTCTTGTAATGATCTTCAATTTGTTTGTGATCATTACTTCTTACTTGTTTAATTACAAAAATTTTAGATTTTACTCTTTTATTTAATTGAGAAATTATATTTGGGATTATTTCTCCAAAAATTTTTGCTCCTTGACTACCACCAACTACTAGAATTTTTTTAAGCTTATTTTTCTGGATTTTGTAATCTTTTTTTTGTCTTATTGGGATGCCAGTATGAACTGCAGACTTTTTCGCATAAAGCGTATTTTTAAAAGTTAGGGCAATGTTATTCGTGAAATTTGATAGGAGTCGATTTGTTCTCCCCATAATTGCGTTTTGCTCATGAATAATAATTTTTATATTTAATATTTTTGCAGCAAAGATTGAAGGTATAGAGGTATATCCTCCAAAACCAATCACTAGTTCTGGTTTATATTTTAATAGAATTATAATAGATTGAATAAAACCAAAAAAAATTTTAAGAAACGCAATAGGTAGTAATAAATCTAATCTCACTTTAGATGACTGAATTAAAAAATATTTTAATTTCTTTTTTTTACCTATAAGTTCTGTCCTTTTATCTAATAAAAAATAATAATCATTGTTACTGTTTACTTCAGCTAGGGATATTGCTGGAAAAAGGTGACCACCAGTTCCTCCTGCAACTAAAAAAATTTTTTTATGCATTTTTGCTTTCTCTTGCTAGTAATAGCAAAAATCCCACGACTATAGAACATGATATTAAGGACGAACCACCGTATGAGATAAATGGCAATGTCATACCCTTTGTTGGAATAATATTTAAAACAGATGATATATTAATAATAACTTGGAACATGAAAATATTAGATAAACCCGTTAAGGAAGAAATTATAAAGAAGTTATTTGACCTTTGGGAAATTAAATGAGCTCTGACATACATTATAAAATACATTATCAAAACGACAACAGCAAATACTCCTCCTAATTCTTCACCAATAAGAGCGAAAATGAAATCTGAATGAACATCAGGGAGGTTTTTTGCAATGGAACCTTCTCCAATACCCTTTCCAAAAAGACCGCCATTTTCAAATGAATTTAAGGATTTTGTAATTTGGTAATTATCACCTACATCTGAAAAAAAAAAGTTCATTATCCTAAATTTTACATGTTCTAAGGTAAAAAAACATATGAAAAAAACAATCAAAAAACTAAAAAAAATTGGAATAATTATTTTTAATTTAAGTTGAGATGTAACCATTTGTATAAGCCATGCTGCAAAAATTAAAATGAACATCCCAAAATCTGGTTGAATGATAAGAAGTCCTGAAATTATAATGAGCAAAACGATATTTAATAAAATCGAATAATCATTTTTTAATTTATATCTGCCAAGTAATACTGAACTAATAATTATAAATGAAGGTTTTAAAAGCTCAGAGGGTTGAAAAGAGAAATTTAAAAATTTAATCCATCTATTAGCTCCTTTCGTCTCAGGAAAAAAAAAAATAGCGCACAAAGAAAGTATAATTCCTAATGCAAACAAAAAAAAAGAAATAAAAATAAGATGTTTAAGTGAAAGTTGTGAGAAAATTATGATAATAGTAATTCCGATTATGCAAAAAACTAAATGTTTCTTAAGTAGCAAGTCAGAGGAAAAATAAAATTTACCACTTAAATGTTGTGTGATGCTAGATATGGCAATAACTCCGAATAATAAAATAGTAAGAGTTGGTATAAAAATGAATTTATCAATATTACTCCACCAATTTTTTTTTTGGTTAATTGGATAATTATTTTCCATACTTTTTTAATTTAGCTTTCACTAATTCCCTAAATTTATTTCCTCTTACTTCAAAATTTTTAAATTGATCATAGGAGGAACAAGCTGGTGATAAAATAATATTTGATTTTTGTTTATGATTATTTGTATCTTTAAATGCTTGATTTAATGCCTCTTCTAATGTTTTGAAACTTCTACATTTTATTAAGTGATAATTTAAAAAAGATTTAATTTTTTCTCTGGACTCACCAAAAGAATATGCTTGGACAACATTATCAAGATTATTTTCAATACCCTTTAAACCACCTTTTTTCTGTCTCCCCCCTAAAATCCAAAAAATATTAGAAAATGAATTTATCGCAGTTTTAGCAGAATTTACATTGGTTGACTTACTGTCATTAAAGAAATTAACTTCTTTTAAGTTTCCTATAAATTCAATTCTATGTTCTAAATTTCCTAAAAATTTTACAGATTCTATAAATTTTTCTTTTTTTTGTTTTAGTAAAAAACTTGCAGTATAAGCACATAAAAGATTACAAAAATTATGCTTTGCTTTTGTGAACTTAATATGATCATAAGGAATGATAATATTTTCATTTGATATGAAATTTATTATTCTAATTTCCTTGTTATTAGATTCTAAATAAATATCAGCCTTATTAGGATTTTCTGTACTAATACATAAAAGTTTTGATTTAAATTTTTTTCTAAAATTTGAAGCAACCTTTCTTGTATGGCTGTCGTCAATACAAATAATTGCATAACAACTTTGGTCCTGGTTTTTAAAAATTTTTAATTTGGAATTTATATAGTTTTTCATTGATCCATGCCAATCCAAGTGATCATCTGAAATATTTAATAAAAAAGCATAATTAAATTTTAATTTATGAATTTTAGATAATTGAAACGATGATGCTTCTACGATTAATGTAGTGTTATTTTTAATTTTTAGATCAGTAAAAGGAGTACCAATATTACCACAAGATGCTGATTCAATAAAATTATCATAAGAAATTACCTTTTCTATAAAATTTGTCGTTGTTGATTTCCCATTGGTTCCTGTAACTCCAATTAAATTGTTATTGAGATTAAAAACTCTTAAAAATTCAAGATCAGTTGTAATCTTTATTTTTAATTTCATGGCAATAATAATAGCTTTATGCTTATCGATTTTTAAATGATTAATTCCTGGACTTAAAACCAGAAAATCACAATTTTTTAAATTTTCTTCAGAAACCTTTCTAATTTGAAGTTTTTTTTTTTCTGCAATAACCCTTACTTTGGGATCATCATCCCAACAGGAATAATTTATTTTTTTTTTTGATAAAAATAATGCTAAAGATAATCCAGATACACCCATTCCAAGTATAAAGACGTGTCTGATTTGCTTTTGTCTTATCATCTTAATTTTAGACTTGCTAAGCCTATTAAAGCCAAAATAATCGAAATAATCCAAAATCGAATTACAATTGTAGATTCTGACCAGCCTTTTTGTTCAAAATGATGATGGATTGGAGCCATTTTAAAAATTCTTTTACCAGTTAGTTTAAATGAGATAACCTGGGCAAAAACAGATAATGCCTCCAATACGAAAATACCTCCTATGATTGCTAGAATTATTTCATGCTTAGTAACCACTGCAATTGCACCTATGGTTCCTCCCATTGATAGAGAACCCGTATCACCCATAAATACCATTGCAGGTGGAGCATTAAACCATAAAAATCCAAGTCCAGCTCCTATTAGTGCTGCACAAATTATTACAAGCTCTCCAGTATCACTCACGTAAGGAATTTTTAAATAATCTGAGTATATTAAATTCCCTGTAAAATAAGCAATAAATGCAAATGATAGAGTTGTTATCATTATAGGTCCAATTGCCAAACCATCCAAACCATCTGTGAGATTTACAGCATTTGCACTTCCTACTATTACAAGACCTGCAAAAATATAATAATAATTTCCCATTTCAAGATAATATCCTTTTGTGAAAGGGATGTAGACTATATTAATTAGCTCTGGATTTATTACTTTATTTAAGAGAAAGATAAATAAGAAGCATATTAAAAATTCTATTACTAAACGAAGTGAACCTTTAAATCCTTCAGAACTATTATTCTTGAGTTTTTTATAATCATCAAGTGCACCTATTAATCCAAAAAGTATTGTGATGCTAAAAATAAGCCAAACTACATTACTACTTAAATCTGCCCATAGAATAATAGATACAAATAAAGAAATAAGAATTAACATCCCTCCCATTGTTGGTGTGCCAACCTTATTAAGTAGGTGGCTTTTCGGACCGTCTTTTCTAATTGGTTGTCCTTGCTTTTGAACACTTTTCAACTTTTTAATAAATCTAGGACCTAATAATAAAGATATAAAAAATGCGGTAAAAAGTGCTCCTCCGGCTCGAAAAGTTAAATAATTGAATAAATTTAGGAAATTAAAACTTTCTACATATGGAATTAAAAAATAGTAGAACATTATTTACCTAACTTATTTAATTTTTTTACAATCAAATGGAGATTTATTGAGTTCGAACCTTTTATCATAATAATATCTTTATTTTTTACTATTCTTAACAGTTTATTTAAAACTTTTCTATAATCAGAATAATGAAATTTTTTGAAATCTTTAGGTAGATTCTCAAAAATTAATTTTGAGTGATTCCCAACTGTGATTATTATTTCCGGCCCTACTTCTAAAATTGTATTTACAACATTCTTATGGTAAGACTCTGAAAACTGTCCTAATTCCAACATATCCCCAATAATGCAAATTCTTCTACAAGAAGAGGTGAAATTTTCTAAATTCTTTATTGCAAAATTAAGAGATTCAGGATTTGAGTTGTATGACTCATCTATGATGGTTAAAGTTTTTTCCTCTAAACAAATCTTTTTAACTTGTCCTCGTCCTCCCAGAGGTTGAAGATTTTGAATATTTGGTAATATACTTTCTACACTTATTTTTAGTATCTTTGCTAAACCTAATATAATTATTATATTTTGTTCCCAGCTAAAGAAATAACTTTTATTTTCGATCTGATAAACTCTATTCATAATTTTGAATTTAGAAATTTTTTTTTTAATAGTTCTTTCAATTTTGAATTCGCAATTGTCTTTAACACCAAATGAAAAGATTCTTTTGGTGTTGTTGTAAGCTTTTTTATATAAATATTCATAAAATTTGCTATCTCCTGGGATGATGGCGAAAGAATTTCTGTCTAAAAAACTAAAGATATCAGATTTTTCATCTGCTATTCCTTCTAATTTCTTAAAATTTCCTGAGTGAGCAGAACCAATATTAGTAATTATCGATATATTTGGATTTGCAATCTTTGAAAGTTTTTTAATTTCTCCTGGACAATTCATGCCAAGTTCAAGGATACATAGTTCTGTGTTTTTTGGCATATTTGCTAATGTCAGCGGCATTCCTATTTCATTATTATAGTTACCGGAAGTGCAATATGAGATTTTCTTTTGTTTAAACACTTTGAAAATCCATTCTTTAAGTGTGGTCTTACCACTACTTCCAGTTATACAAATTGTAATAAGTTTTTTAATTCGATTTCTTGAATATTCAGCTAATTTTATGAGTGCTTTATGATTACTCTTTACGTAAATTAGAGGTTTATTAAAGTTAATTGTTTTTTGATAATTTTCAGTTAAGCAAGCAGATGCCCCTTTTTTAAAAGCATTTTCTATAAAATCATGACCATCAAAGTTTTTACCTTTTAATGGTATATAGAGATTTCCTTTTTTTATAGTTCTAGTATCAATAGAAATACCCGAAAAACTTATTTTATTTTCAATGGTATCTAATTCTAACGCTTTGCAAATTTCTTTAATCGTCCAAATATTCATTTTCTCATTAAGAATTTTCTAGCAACCAACTTGTCGCTAAATCTAATTTTTTTATTTTTTATTATCTGGTAATTTTCATGACCTTTACCCGCAATTAAAAGAAGATCATTTTCAGAGAGTTGTTCAATTGCAAACTTAATTGCTTTTTGTCTATCACCTATGATTTTTATTTTTTCTAATTCTGTTTTTTTAACATTAGCAATCATGTCATTTATTATAACTTCAGGGTCCTCAAATCTAGGGTTATCATTGGTTATAACTATATAATCAGCATATTTTATTGCTTTATTTGTCATAATATGTCTTTTACTTCTATCTCTATTTCCTCCACAACCAAAAACAAGAAAAAGTTTCCCATTTGTTGTTAACTTTAATGATGAAAGGACTTTTGATAACGCTTCGGGCGTATGAGCATAATCAATAAATACTTTGATTTTGTGCTTATCATAGATTTTTTCTAATCTACCAGTTGGGTTCTTAAGCTCATTTATTAAATTAAAGTGCTTATAATTAAGTTTATTATTAAAAACCATAATTAAAGCACAAATTCTGTTATAAATTTCAAATTCACTAAAACAATTCACTTTAATTTTTAAATTTTTATTTTTAAAAATAATTCTAACTTCAAAAAAATTTTTAAATTTTTTAATTTCGAAAATTTTTAGATAATTTGCTTTTTTACCAAAATCTAAAATTTTAATATTGTATTCCCGACAAATTTCCAAAAAGTATTCAGAAAATTGAGAATCAGTATTTATTACTGCTATTGAATTTTTTTTTGAGTGAAATTTAAATAACAATGATTTTGAAATCTTATAATTTTTTATATTTGAATGATAATCTAAATGATCTTTAGATAGGTTTGTAAAAGCAATGACATCAAATTTTAATGGGTGAAGTCTTTTTTGATCTAAACCAATACTAGATGCCTCATAAATCACTTTCTCACAACCTAATTTTGATAGTTTACTTAGTATTTTATGATTATTTATTGCATCTGGTGTTGTTAAGCTTGAATTAGCAAAATTTTTTTTTTTAAATTTTACACCTAGAGTTCCTATACATGCAGATTTTGAATTTTCCTTTTCCCAAATTTGATGAACATATGAAGCCACACTTGTCTTTCCATTTGTTCCTGTTACAGCAAATTTTTTTTTAATATTGTTTGAATAAATCATTGAACTAATTTGTGATGAAATTAAACGGACATCGTCAACTTTTATAAAAACCATTTGAGAATACTTTTTAAGATTAATTTTTTTCGATGATTTCTTTGATAATATGATCGCAATATTCTTCAGATTTAATAACCCATCAATATAGTCCTCACCATTAAGATTTTCCCCTTTTATTGCTGCAAAAATAAAGTTATTTCTTATTTCTGTAGAATTAATGGCAATACCCTTTACTTCAAAATTCTGGCTATTAATTATTTCGATTTTAAAATTACATTTATGAAAAATTTTTTTTAACTTCATTTTTTAATTTGAAAATAATTATTTTCATCAATAATAGGAGAAACTTTTTTAACAATTCTTGAAAAAGTTGGTGCAGCAGTGTTTCCTCCTGTATTTTCAGGAGAATCGTTAATGTTTGACTTAGGTTCATCAAACAAAACGAATGTGAGAAATTTTGGTTGATTAGAAGGAAAGACTCCGATGAAGGAGGTTATTACTTTATCCTCTGAGTAACTGCCCATTTCTGCTTTTTTTGAGGTTCCTGTTTTACCACCTACAGAGACACCATTGACTAAGGCATATTTTCCAGTTCCTTCAGAAACAATTTTTTGAATTAACGCATTAATTCTTTCTGAAGTTTCTGAAGATAAAATCTTTTCTGAATAGTTTATTTTATTTGAATCGAATAATGTTGGTTCTACTTTATACCCCCCATTTACTAGTGAACAAAAAGCTGTTACCAAGCTTATTGGAGAAACTGATATACCATATCCATAACTTATGAATTTTGAATGTGACTCCCAATTTTCTGGTAGTTTGTTTGAAACAGTTTTTAAGCCTTCAATTTTAAGTTCGTCTTTAAGGCCGACAAGTTCGTAAAAACTCTCTTGCGACTCATAACCTATTGATTCTAGAATCTTTACACTTCCAATATTTGAGGATTTAATAAAAACTTCATCGAAGGTTAAAATTTTTTGTTTAATATGATTGTCAACAATCTTTTTCTCATTAGTAATTTGCAATCCATTTGAAATATCAAATTGATCATTTTGAGAGGTGGAATTTGATTCATATGCTATAGCAGCATTAAAGATTTTCAATGTTGAGCCCATTTCATAACGAGCTTCGGTAGATAAATTATTTTCAGTATTTGGCAAAATTGTTTCAGGGTAATTTGGATTAAAATCTGGAAGTGAAACCATAGATATAATATTACCATTTTTCACGTCCATGATTATAGCCAAAGCAGATTTTGCTTTATAATCAATTAAGCTTTTTAAGAGTTCTTCTCTAACAATATTTTGCACTCTAAGATCTAATGTTAATTTAACATCGTTGCCTTCAGACAGACTTTTATCAAGATTTTTTTCTAGCTTACTACTTAAGCTGGAAGTTTTTAACCCTGTAATATGTGAGAAAACATTATGTTGTGGGTAAACTCTTTTACTCGATTTATGAAGTTTAATTGCTGGGTCACCAAGCATTTTTAGCTTATTAATATCAGTTAGTGACAAATTTTTATCAATTAGTGAATATTGATTTTTTTCAAAAACTCTGTCAAAAAAAATAGAGCTTTTATTTTTAAAAATTTTTTTAAGATTTTCTTTTAAAGTAGATTTATCTAGAGATTTTCTTGTATCGATATAAAGATCATTTGTTTCTAGGGATGTTGCAACAATTTCGTTATTCTTATCTAAAATTTTCCCACGTTTTTGTATTTTGTGTTTTATTGATGAGATATACTTTTTTTCACTTTTAAAAGAAACTTTAATTAAATTAAATGTAACAAAAGATATAAAAGAAATCGTGAGTAGAAAAATTAGAAAATTTGACTTTTTAGAAAAGTAAATATTTTTTTCTTTTTCGGCATTTATTATCAAATCATTTTTATCACTGAACTTTATTTTCTTTGTCGAAATAGACTGACTGTTTGGTTTTATGTTATCATAATTAAGATTATTGCTTTCAAACATTTCTTAATTCTCCAACTTTAGAATGTCCGACTGCAAGATAGGTGATAAATTAAATTCTTCTTTATTTATAGATTTTAATTCCTGTGGTCTTGTTGAATAGGAAATGTCAGCTTGTATCTTTTCAATTTTTGACTCAATCTCTTTTATTTCAATGTTTTGTTTTTTAATTTTCGTTTCTTGATTAGCTATTAATAGCTTGATTGATATAGTGAATAACAAAGTTAGGAATATAAAGAAGAAACTTAAGAACTTCATTGTTTTTCTGCCACTCTAAGTTTAGCTGATTTAGATCTCGAGTTAATTTTAAGTTCCTTGGCTGAGGGGGTAATTGGTTTTTTAGTAATAACTTTCAGCTGAGGATTTTCATTTAATGATTTATTGATTTGTTTGATAGAATTACTTTTAAAAAAATTCTTTATTATTCTATCCTCTAAAGAATGGAATGCGACAACGATTATTCTAGAATTTTTTTTAAGTATTTTTAAACTTAATTCGAGTATATTTTCCAACTCATTTAATTCTTCATTTATAAAAATTCTTAAAGCCTGGAATACTCTTGTGGCAGGATGTTTAAATTTACTATTATTAATTTTTGAGATTACTTCTGATAAAATTTTCGTTGAATTAATCTTTCTTTTTCTTCTATAATTAACAATTGATTTGGCTATTTTCCTCGAATTTCTTTCTTCTCCATAATAGAAAAAAATGTCACTAAGTTCTTTCTCGTCATATTCATTAATTATAATTTCAGCTGTCAATTTAATGCTCTTGGAATCCATTCTCATATCTAAAGGTCCATCCTTTGAAAATGAAAAGCCTCTATTTGGATTATTTAACTGTGTATTAGAAATTCCTAAATCTAAAACTATTCCATCAAATAATTGTATTTTTTGTCTTTCTAATAGAAAATTCAAATTACTAAGTTTTTCATTTTTAAATACAAATCTCTGACGGTATCTTTTTTTTATTTTTTCGGCATAATAACTTGATTCGTTATCTCTATCTATAGCTAACACTTGACATTTACAGCTTTCAAGGATTTTTCTTGAATATCCACCTTGACCAAATGTTCCGTCTAGATAAATACTATTATCTTTCGGTTTTAAGAAAGATACAACCTCATTAACCATTACTGGATAATGTGAAAGGTCGGGTAACATTTTAATTGGCTTGTCTTCTCAAAAAAGCAGGGATTTGAAGAAGGTCATCATTTACATCATTTTGAGAGTCAATACTTTCACGATAATTATCGGAATTTTCATTGTTAAAATGTTCTTTGTTATTTGAGAACCTTACACTCTCGTCCTCAATAACAATTTTCTCATCTTCTTGTGTTTTTATTTCTTGTTCTTCTGAGATTTCTTTTATTTCGTTTATAAATTCACTCTTACTTTTTAAATCTTCAGGTGTTTTGGCTACTTCATTTATCTGATTTTCACCAGTTTTAACTCCAAAGATTCTTCCCAAAAAAGATCTCTTTTTTGTTTTGTTTTTTTCTGGATGCTCGTCGTTTATAATTTTTTCTTCAGCTAAAAGATTATTATCTTTACTAAGTTTTTCTGGTTGTCTTAAATCAACTAGAAAACTAGGTTGTTCAATATTGGATTGTTTATTTTTGTCATCATAAGATTGCTCTTTTTTTAAACTTTCTACATTTGAAATATTATTTATTATTTCTTGATTTAATACATTTTTATAATAATTTTCAGAATCTATCCCAGTTGATATAACTGAAATTTTAAATTTAGTATTGTAATCGTTATCTTTTTGTAACCCCCATATGATATTTGCATTTTCGTCAGCTTCTTCTCTGATTTTATTAATAGCTAGATCTATATCATGAAGACTAGTGTCTTCACCACATGTAATGTTTATTAAAACTCCTTTGGCACCTGACATTGAATTATTTTCCAAAAGTGGATTAGATATTGCTCTTTCCGTTGCTTCGTTAACTCTATCCTCTCCCTCTGCTATTCCAGTGCCTAAGTGAACTTTTCCAGTTTCACTCATCACAGTTTTCACATCTGCAAAATCATGATTCATAATACCGGGTTTTACCATAAGATCTATTATACTCCTTACCCCATCAATCAGAACGTTATTAGCAAGTTGAAGTGAATCTGTAACAGGGGTATCTGGTTTAGCGAGAGCAAAAATATTTTGATTTGGTATTACAATGAGATTGTCTACATATTTTTGTAACTCCGTGACTCCTTCATCAGCTTTTTCAATTTTTCTTTTTCCCTCCATTTGAAAAGGTTTTGTAACGACACCAACAGTTAAAATATTACGGTCTTTGGCAATTTTTGCTATTACAGGTGTAGCTCCTGTTCCTGTGCCACCTCCCATACCGGCAGTTAAAAAAACCATATTTGAATTTTCTACATATTGTTCAATTTCATCAATTACTTCTTCTGCTGCTTTTTTACCCATTTCTGGATCACCTCCAGCACCTAATCCTTCTGTACACGACGGTCCTAATTGAAGAGTTTTTTCAACTTTAGAATGTTTAAGTTGTTGGCTATCGGTGTTTACATTAAGAAAATCAACCCCTTCAATACCTGAGTTTATCATACTATTAATTATATTACCCCCAGTTCCACCTACTCCTATTACAAGGATTCTAGGTGATAGGTTGTTATTTTGTGATGGCATTTTAAGATGAAGAGTCATTTTTTCTCCTTGTCAAATTCCTTTTGGAATTGGTTTAAGTCTTGGGTTGAGATTTTTTTGATTTGCTATTTTAATTGTTTCCTTCTTTTTCTTATTATAAGCTTCAGGATTCCACATTTGAAATGTGGGTCCGAGACCTACAAATAAGACTTCTTTAGCTATTGCAGCATGTTGGATTAATTTCTTAGGAAGAATTATCCTTCCCTCTCTATCAAATGGGAGCTGTTCAGCTTCTCCAAAATATAAAGAGATCAAATCAAACTCTTCTTTTGTATAATCATCAGTTGTGTCTAAGCTATTGGAAATACTTTCCATTCTATCGATGCCACAGGCATCGATAGAATTATTCTGATAGGAAGGAAATGCAATAAGGCCTTTAAAAGTTTGTTTTTGCAAACTATTTCTAAAGGAAGAGGGCACAGATACTCTGCACTTAGCATCCATTTTATTTATAATAGTTGAAAAAAACAAAGCCATAAAAATCCTTATATGGGATATTATGGGATTTTATGGTATTTTCAACCATTTTTCAACAAAAAAAAATTGTTTAACTAACTAGATGGTTTGTAAGCCGGATTCTGTACCTAAAAAATTAGGTTGTGACTATTAATCTTGGATTATTGTTGCCAATAATCTCTAGCGTCCTACCATGCCTTTACGCAGAGCCACGCATGTCATCCTGACTAGGCTTTTTGGACTTGCTCCCAAAGGGGTTTACAATACCATTCTTGTTACCAAAAATGTGGTGGGCTCTTACCCCACCTTTTCACCCTTACCGTCTCCGGCGGTATACTTTCTGTTGCACTTTCCCTGGGGTTACCCCCGCCGGGCATTACCCGGCTTTGGTGCTCTGTTGAGTCCGGACTTTCCTCCTTAAAAGGCAGTCACACAACCATCTAGTTTCTTAATTAGAATAATTAAAAGTCTTTAATTCAAGTTATTTTTAATTTTAGTAAATTAATTGATATTTTTAATGACGTGATAGTTGGTTTTTTTCCTAATTGATTTGGTAGAAAATGTCTATGGAAAGCATCAATAACTTTAGAATTATTTGAATTTTTAGTATTAAATTCTATGTACGGGTATCCAATTTTCTTTAAATTTTTTAGAAGAAGCATAAGATCGTTTTTTTTTAAAATTATGTCTTTAGGTTCACTTTCTGACCAAAGACCTATCATATTTTCTGATAATTTTTTCCATGGAAAATATTTTCCAGGATCAATTTTTCTTAAAGGAGCTATATCGCTATGACCTAAAATGTTATGGGAAATGATTTCATATTTTTTCATCAAACTCTTAACTAGCTTTATCAAAGAAACTATTTGTATGTTTGGATAATGATTGGATTTTTTTTCACCCCCGTTTACAATTTCTATGCCTAATGATCTACTATTAATATCATCCAACCCCTCCCAAGATGAAACCCCAGCGTGCCAAGCTCTTTCTGAATCTGAAACTAAGTTATAAATTAATCCATCAACATCCACTACATAATGAGAACTTACTTTTTTTTTTTTATTAATTAATAGGTTTACTGCATCTTGAAGATTTAATGTTTCTGTGTAATGTAGAATTATAAACTCAATTTTTTTTTTTCTAGAATCAAAGTTTTTTGACTTGAAGTTGTGTAATATATTTGGTTGACTCATTCTTAAATGTCTTTATAAGAGTTGTTTATGAAAAAAATATTTGCCGTAATAATCTCATTATTTTTATTTCCATTCAACAATTTAAAATGTGAAGAAAAAGTTTTTGCAGTTAAGTCAATATCAAACTTTCATATGATCGCTAAGTTGGAGTCACCTATCATTTATCCTGTTGACCTGGGAAAAGAAATGGTTTTATTAAGTGAAAAGGATGATTGGCTAAACTTACTTGATAAGAAAACTGGTTTGGTTGGATGGTCATTAAAAGAAAATTTTTCTTTTGAAAGACCAAAAGATATCCTTCAAAGTAAGGATTACAATAAGTCTTTTGAAATTTTTAAAGAAAGAGTTATGGAAATGAGCAAATCTATAAAAGAAGCAATTTCAATTGAAACTTTTTTGGATGTAAAGCATCTTGGAGGAGCTGCTGCAGTCGTAATTGCTGATGATGATTGGTTTAACGGGAGAAGACATGCTAATCAAGCATTTCAGGTTTACGAGCTCTGGAAAAATCAAAACCAATCACCCTCCTTTTTGTCATTTAAAAACAGTGCTGATGAAGAAAAATTTATAATACTTTCTGGTCCGCACAGACCAAGATATTTAAAATCTTCGAGATAGTGTATAAGAAACTAATAAAAATTTCTTTCGTATTAATTGGTCTTTTGATTTTAATATTAACAATCTCACCTTTGTTTTTTAACAAAGATAAGATTGTTTCTTTAGCACAAAAAAAAATAAGTAACGAACTTAATTTAGACTTAACTTTTGATAAAGATATTAATTTAATTTTATTTCCATTCCCGAAGTTAATTGTAAAAAACGTTTTTTTTAATGATGATCAAAATTATTTGGAAGTGAAAATAATTAAAGCAGAGTTAGTTTCATCATGGAAATCACTAATAAATCTAAATCCTGAGTTTAAATCCCTTGAATTAATTTCCCCAACCATAAAGATAAAAAAAAAAATTGCTTTCAATAATAATTTAATTTTAATTGGAAATCACAACAAAACTTTTGCAAAAAAACTTAAATCAATGATCTCCATTTTAGATAATCTAAGGATAAAAGATGGAAGGGCTGATTTTTATCGTTTAGATGTTTTGAATAGTTTGAATAATATCGATTTATTTTTGACTAGTTCAGATCAAATCAAAATAGATGCAGAGTTTGATTACGAAAATTATAAATCATTTTTTAAAGTTAAAGCTAAAACAACCGACCTTAAAAATTTTAAGTATTCTGTAAATCAATTATTTGAAAATAAAAATGAACTTCTTAATACAGGCACTGTACTATACGATGAAAATGATATTTCAATTAAAGGAGAAATTTATAGCAATCAACTAAATTTTTATGAAATTGCAAAATTATTTTCTCAATTTAATAAGTTGTATGATCAAAAAATCATACACTCTGTAAATACAAGAAACCCAGGCATAAACTTTGATTTCGATTTGGAGATTGATAAAATTTTATTTAATGATCACAAATTAAAAAATATTTCTTCAAAATTATACTCAGCAAAAAATGAATTTTTTATAAAAGATTTGCGCATCAAATATCTTGAATCTTCAATTAATGCGAATGCAATATATTCAATAAAAAATAAAAATGTAAAAGGTAAAATTTCAATTTTTGATTATTTAGTTGATCAAAATTTTTTAGGTTCTTCGAATTTTGATATTTCTGATGCTTCATTTGATTGTGATGTATTTTTTACAATTAACAGTTTTAAAAGAATTAGAAAAATTTTAGATGAAATTTATGCAGAAGGATCATGTAACTCTGATAGTGCTAGACTTATTGGAATTGATATTGAAAAAATTTCAAATGGACTTGATAATTTAGAAACATTCCAAGATTTTTTTAATTTATTTAATAAAGAAAAAATGAAAGGCACTACCAAAATTGATAATTTAGACTTAAAATTTAGCTTAAAAAACAGTATTTTTTTTATAAATGAATTCGTGGCTAAACAAACAAATATTAAAGTTCAAGCAGCTGGACAATATGATTTAAATAAGAATTTAATAAATATTAAAAATGATGTTTTTATAAAAACTAAAAAATTTAACAATCTTCCAAGTTTTATTGTTTTGGTAAATGGCACTCCAGAGAAATATAATTTAAGCTATGATTTTGAAAAAATAAAATCAGCTGTCCTAACAAACGGTATTAATTCAATATTAAAAAAGAAAAAGAAGATTGTGATAGATCCAAAGAGCCTCAAAGGTTTGATAGATAAAAAAAAGGAATTTAATCCAGAAAAAATCATAGATTTATTTCTAAATTAACGAATTTTTGTCATCTTTATGGGGTCAATAATTGCATCAAATTCACTTGACTTAAGGTATTTCAGTTTCATGGCAGCTTGTTTAAGAGAAATCCCTTCAGAGAAAGCCTTTTTTGCTATTTTAGAAGCTTTGTCATATCCAATCTTTGGATTAAGAGCAGTTACTAACATAAGGGAATCTTGTAAATTTTCTCGAATTCTTTTTCTGTTTAATTCTATTCCTTCTAAACACCTATCTACAAATGAATTGATCGCATCGCTTAAAAGATTAATCGTTCTAATCAATGAAAAAAGTAATAAAGTTTTATTTGCGTTGAGTTGGAAATGACCTTGGCTACAAGCTAAACTTACAGACATATGAATACCCATAAGATGAATACAAACTTGACCAAGAGCCTCGCATTGTGTTGGATTTACTTTTCCAGGCATAATTGATGAACCAGGTTCATTCGATGGTAAAATTATCTCCCCTATGCCACATCTAGGTCCAGAGGCTAACATCCTTAGATCATTGGAAATTTTATAACATGCGGTAATCAAAGTATTTATTGAACCTGATACATTTAAAAGAGCTTCGTGAGATGATAGTGATTCAAATTTATTAAGTGACTCTTTGAATTCATATCCTGTTATCATCCTAGTAGCTTCAATAAAGCCTGAAATAAACTTTTTAGAAGAATTCAAACCTGTTCCAACGGCAGTGCCTCCTTGGGCAAGATATAGAATTTCATCTAGGGACAAATTTATTCTGTTCAATGAAGAACTAATTTGAGCAGAAAAACCACCTAACTCTTGACCAACGGTTAAAGGGGTTGCATCTTGGAGGTGTGTTCTTCCAATTTTAGTAACATCATTAAATTGCTTTTTCTTTTTATCTAAGACATCAATCATTTTTTTAATAGACGGTATTAATTTTTTATAAGATTGTATTACAACAGCAATATGGATTGCAGAAGGAAATGAATCATTTGAAGATTGACCTAGATTACAATGATCGTTTGGATGTATAGGATTGTATGAACCTAATTTGTTTCCAAGCAATTGATTTGCTTTATTTGCTATTACTTCATTCATATTCATATTAGTTTGAGTTCCAGAACCAGTTTGCCAGATAGATAAAGGGAATTGGTCATAAAATTTTCCTAGAATAATTTCATCGCAGACTTCAATGATTTTCTGTCCTAAATCAGAATTTAACTTTCCTATAGCAATATTGCTAATTGCAGCTGCCTTTTTTTGAATTGCAAAAGCTTTGATAAAAGCGGAGGGCATCCGATCTTCACCAATTGGAAAGTTTCTTAGACTTCTTTGAGTTTGTGCTCCCCAAAGTTTGTCATGTGGAACCTTCACCTCCCCAATACTATCTTTTTCGATTCTATATTCAGTCACTTTTTTTTCTAAAATCTGCAAGAGAAATTATTTTTTCTTTCATTGGTTTTTTCTTTTTCTTATTAATTTGTCTCATTTGTTTTTTTTCTTCTTTAAAGTCTAGTTGAATACTGAATTTAACGAATGGATCATAAAATTTTACTATTGAATTAAATGGAATTGTTAACACTTCTTTTTTTTTATTAAATAATAATGCTACTGAAAATTCATTTTTCTTAATTTTTAAATCCCAAAATTGATTTTGTAAAACTATTGTCATTTCATGAGGATATTCTTTTTTCAGATATGCTGGGATATTCACACCATTAGCTTTGCTCTTAAAAGTAATGTAAAAGCAATGGTTAGAAGAAATTTTTGCTTTTGATAAATCTTTTAATATTTCTTTGATAACAGTCAGAATAGCTTGATTAATTCTTTTTCCATAATCAATAAAAATTTTATCCATAGTTATATATTTTATATTATCAGAACAATTAAAGATTTTAAATATAAACCTTAAACAATAATAAAAAGAATGAGAATAAAATTAGTAATATTATGAAAAAATATTTTAAAAGTCTTATAAACTCATGCATCTAATATATTTTCGATTCAAAAAAAATTTGTAATATATTTATGAATAAAGTATCCAAAAATTAAAAAAATAAATCCAGAAATATATGTGGTTAGAAAATTCATCCCAATATATTTACTAAAAAAAAAAGGAATAAAAAATAATAAAGAGGTTGGAATGCCAACAAAGATACTTTTTACAAACAAGATGGTTTTATCAAAATTTTTATGCTCTAGATAAGAAAAAATTATAGTTATAATACTTATTAACGGTAACGCTATTATAAAACCAGCAAGCGATGGTTTTTTAATGGAGAGCCAACTGGCAAATGAAATAATTAGACCAGATATAAGAACTTTGAAAAAGAAAAATAACATCTAAGCTAGTTATCCAAAGAAATTTTTTATTTTGGAGATTGGGTTGCGAAGAGGTTCATACACCTTGTCAATAAACTCTATATGATCTGAAAGAGTCTTTTCTAATCTAGAAACTGATTTTTGAAGTTTATCAATTTTTGCTTCTAGAGCTTTAATTCTTGCAGAATCTAAATCATTTTTCATTATTATAATTTAGATGTTGAACTAGAAATAGCAAATGATTTTTGAAAAAATGAATTAAAATTTACTTATTTTTTTCTTGGTTTTAGTATGTATGTTTTACTAAATTCTTCAGTGTACTCAGATGGTTCATTTTTTTTTGAAAAAATTAAATACATACTAATAATAAAAATGAATATTGAATTTGAAAGCATGAATAATTTAAAAAATTCTGAGTACATATAATTCTATACGACATGAATTATATTTAGTTAAGTTTATTCCCATTCAAGCTCTGTGAATGCTTTAGTAACATTAGTGTAGTGATATTCTGTGAAAAGCACCCAATTTTCTTTATTAACCTTAGAAGGATTGAGAATTTCTTTTTGAAGAATTGAATTTATTGATTCTTGAAGCGATCTATTATTAACATGAAAGTTTCTTACTTGTTCGATAAGCCTATCAAAGTAATTCATCATTGGTTTGATTGCTTCAATTTTACTAATTGCTTTCCCATGTCCGGGAACAATAAGCTTTATATCCATTTTCATAATATCTTCCAAATTTTTTTTCCATCCTATAATACTAGCTCTTATTGATGGAGTTCTTTTTACAAAAACATTTTCAGACCAAAATGTTTTTGTTTTTAAGTCGTATATTGAGAGGTCATTGTCTGTATGCCCACTTTTCCAAGCTTTTAATTCAATTAATCTTTCACCTAGATCGATAATTTTTTTTTGATTGGTTTTAACCAAAACCTCTGCCTCTACTAATTTGAGATTTTTAATTTCTTCAAGCTCTATATTTGTATATTGTAAGTTTCTATAAAATTCAAAATTGTTTACCAAAGATCTATTTAGTTTTTCATGACCTACAATTTTTGCATTTTCATCAGAAAATGCTTGAGTCCCTAAGAAATGGTCTGGATGTGAATGTGTTATCACAATATGTGAGATTGGAAGGTTTGATATTGTTCTTATTTTTTCTAATAATTTTCTACCAATTAGTTGTGTCCCTCCAGTATCGATTACCATTATAGAGTCTTTACCAATAATAAATCCAATATTGGCAATATCACCTTTATTGTAAGCATTTGTTTCTTCTTGGATACCGTAGTGGACAAACACGCTATCTGCGACCTCCTGAATATTAAAAGAATAACTTTTAGTTGACGCTAAGAAAAATAACAAAAATAAAATTTTAGCAATAAAAGATTTAGTTTTGTTAATTTTTTTTTCTAAGAGCATTTTTTAATTTTATCAAAAAATCCCAGGAAACGCGAAAAATTAATAAGAAAATAAAGATAATGATAATTATTATCAAAAAAAATGTTGACATTGAATTTGATAATCATTATTAATATAAGCTGATAATAATTATCATTATTATAAAACTTATTTGATAATGATTATTATATTCAGTAGTTGAAACAATAAATAATAATTTTATCTTAGGAGGTTGAGGTAAATGATAATTAGAAAATCAAGGTTGGTACCTAAACATACCCATTGGATGTCACGGTTAGCATTCTTCACAGGCATAGTTATTGCCGGAAATTCCATCGCTCAGGATTTGGCTTATGTCGCTCCTGATGTGACAATTTTTGAATCGCCAGAGCAGGTTTTTGAATTACCAGGCTCTGGTGATTACATTGGTCCAGAGGAAATCAGAAAATATAATTTTAATAATATTAATGATATTTTGAGAAATACACCCGGTGTTTACAGCAGGGAAGAAACTGGGAAGGGTATATTACCTAACATAAGCTTAAGAGGGACAGCTACATTAAGGTCTGCGCAACTTAACCTTTTAGAAGATGAGATAAATATTGCACCAGCCCCGTACTCTGCACCTGATGCATATTATGCACCTATAACTGGAAAAATGCATGCTCTAGAGATTTTAAAGGGAACCAGTCAATACAGATATGGTCCACACAGTACTGGTGGTGCTATTAACTACGTAACCACACCAATTGATCTTGGTCAAAGATACTATGCTAGTGCTTATTATGGTTCCGGTGATGATGTAGTAACTCATGATTACTTTAACTATGGCACCTCAGGAAATTATGGTGCAGTAGCTATACTTGGTGAAATGTATTATAGAAATGGTGGTGGAAGAAGAGATTTTAATATTGAACCATCAGGCTCTTCGGGAGCAAGAAAAAGTTATGGAAGTGACGAACTCGGCGACATAAATAGAATCGCCCCTATGGTTAAGTTATTATGGCAACTTCCTACTCAAAGAAATTTTGTCTTTGAAGTAAAATATGCTTATCATGACATGAACTATAACCAAAGTTATTCAGGATTAACAACTGCTGATTTCAATTCTGATCCATTTCAACAGTATGTAGCATTGCAATTTGGTGAGTTCAATACTGAGCAACATACATCATATGTAAAATTTAATGCTGAACTTAATAATCATGTGAGAAATGAATTGACTACGTTCTATAATTTCTTTACCAGAGATTGGTTTAAATTTGATAAAGCTGGAGGAGATGGTGCTGAGAAATTTAATTCTAAGGCTTATACGTCAAGTAATAATGGATTAAACATAGCTAAAGGTGCAGCAGCTGGTGCTGTTACCTACGTTAACAATGACAGATCTTACGGATCATACGGTCTGATGAATGAAACAGATTTTACTTTCAATACAAATTTATTCGGAAAAAGTATTGATCATGAATTGAAAGTTGGTTTCAAATACGCTCATGACTATATCCATAAGGATCAACAAACTCATACATTTGACATGGCAGTTGGAGGAACTCTAACTCAAAGAGGATCTAATACAAATAATATTGGTATAGCTGCTAAAGATGACTCAATGGAAACATCTGACGCTTACGTTGGTTATTTTGAAGAGAAAATGACTATAAATAATTTTGATGTGATGTTTGGTGCAAGATATGAAGCTATCGAGTACTTCTACAGAAAAGGTGCTACTGCTGACGAAGAAACAGAATGGTTGTATGCTTTCGCTCCAGGTGGCGGTTTAGTCTACAATCATGACAATAATTGGCAATGGTTTGCTGGAGTTTATAAGGGATTCAATGTCCCAGGTCCATCAGCTGCTAGAGATGGAGCTAATAATGGTAACCCAGTTGATAAAGAAACAAGTATAGCTAAAGAAATAGGTGTGAGATACAATGATTCTAATTTTGCATTATCTGCTGTTGGTTTTCATACTGATTTTAAGGATTTAATAGTTCTTGATAACTCAAACTCTGATAGTGAGCCAGAAAATGCTGGTAACGTTGTAACTAAAGGTCTTGAATTGCAAATGGAATATCAGCCACCTCAGGATTATCAATTCCTTCCTGTAGGCGACCTTTCTTACTACCTTACTTATACATTCACAAACGCCAATCTTGATGGAGCTGCTTCTAGTACAAATAGTAAGTCATCTTTGTTTGGTGGAGGTCAAGATGGTTCTAATGTGCCCTACATCCCTGATCATAGACTGTCATTTGGGATAGATTACGACTACGATAAGTTTGATTTTGGAATAAATGTTACTTATCAATCTGAATCTTATGGTACTGCAACTGAAACAGAAACTGAAGTCTTCAATGGAAGTCCAAATGCAAGAGCTGGAAGAATTGATAGTTACACGCTTCTAAATCTTGTTGGTGGTTACGACTTTAATGATAACTTTAGACTGCAAGCTGGTGTTAACAACGCTACAGATCTAGAATATATTGCAACCAGACATCCCTCTGGTGCAAGAGCTGGAGCACCTTTAACTGCATATGTTAAAGGAGTTGCTAGGTTCTAACAAAGAATATGAGTGAAGGGAATCAAATTCTCCACATACAATTAATCATACTCTGATTCCTTTCACATCATATGCATAAATTTATGAAAAAAGATACTTATACAAGATCTCAAAACAGCCAAATATTATCTGATGAAGATTTTCAGTCTACTATTTTGGGAATAATCAATGATGTAATAGAAAAAAAAAAAATTATACATTTGAAATATGATCAATTAACTAAAAAACTTTGGTTATCCGATCGCCAATTACTAAATAAAACTATGTTAGCAAAATATATTTTAGCAAGACTTTTAAGGGAATCAGATCGTGCATTTGCTGAGGCGCAACTCTTAGCAAGACAAATTTGTCCAAAATGTAAGAAAAATTTTTCAAATTATGAACATTATTCGATCAAGTTACATTAAAAAATTTAAGTAAATTTTAAAGTTTAAGAATAAGTCTCTTGCATTTTTGGTTTATGTAATTCATTAAAAGAGATTGATAAACAATTTAAACTTAATATTGTAAATCAATTATTATGAAATATTATTTACTGATACTCTTAGTTTCATTGTTTTTTAAAAATAATCTTAATTCAAGAGATTTTATTGTTTTACAATCTACAACTTCAACAAGAGATTCAGGTTTTTATGATCATCTTTTACCCAAATTTTATGACAAATTTGATTTTGAGGTTAGAGTAATAGCTGTAGGAACAGGACAAGCAATAAAGAATGCAAGAAAATGTGATGCTGATGTGTTAATAGCCCATCATAAAGAATCAGAAGAAAAACTTGTATTGGATGGTTATGGAATACAAAGAAAAGAGTTTATGTTTAATGATTATGTATTAGTTGGTCCCGAACAAGATCCTGCAAATATAAAAAAAAATGTATCTATAAAAAGTGCGTTGAGGAAAATTGTTGAATCAAAATCATTATTTATTTCTAGAGGAGACGATAGTGGTACTAATATGAAAGAAATTAAACTTTGGGAGGCTATAAGATCTGTTCCTAATCCAAGATATGATAAATGGTACTTATCTGTTGGTCAAGGCATGGGTGGTGCATTGAATGTTGCAGTAAACAAGAATGCATATATATTATCGGATAGAGCAACATGGGAAAGTTTTAAAAACAAAAAAAAACACGAAATTTTAGTTTCAAATGAACCTCTTTTATTTAATTTTTATGGTGTGATTCCAATAAGCTCAGAAAAATGCCCTAATACAAAAGAAAAATTAGCTTTAACATTTGTTGAATGGTTGGTTTCTAAAGAAACAAAAAAGCTGATTAAAAATTTTAAGATTAATGAAAAACAACTTTTTTATCCTGTAGAATAGGCTTTATTTTTACATTTCCTGAAAACAAAATTAATTGTATTATAATCTTATCTAGCTTTAAAGGAAACTCAAAATTTGCATTATGCCCCATTTACAATTTGATATTAATAAAAAATTAAAAGACAACCAACGTAAAACCTTCGCGTTATTTGTAAAAAAAAAATTTTCTGATGTAATGCAAACAGGCGAAGGGCATATAGCTATAAGTATAAGAGAGTTTCCAAAGCATTCACTTAGTCTTGGACGCACAAAAATTGGAGAATATGTTTGTTTAATGAATCTTGACATAAGAGATGGAAGATCAAAAGAGCAAAAAAGAAAATTAGTCAGAATATACATGAAAGGTGTTGAAAAAATATTTGGAATTAAATTAGATAATCAGTACGCTACGTATTCACTACATTCTGGTATAGATTTTAACTTGTACGAGAGATCTTTAAAAAAATGGGTAAAGAAAGACAATCCAGCTGGTTGACATATATTTGATGATAATAGATGTAGAAAAAATTAGGAATAACGAATTCAAGGTGAATGTGAAATCTGAAATTGAGACTATCCATTTTGTAAATATAAGGGAAACTTGGTATCTTGAAAAAACGGAAGGTAAATTATGTAAAAAAAGATTAATTGAACTTTCTTTCAGATTTTTATTAGATAGAGAGCCAAACACAAGTATCTTAGAAAAATTTGATCTAGATTTAATTTCACACTACTTTCCGGAATACATAAATGATATCAAAGATTGGTGCTTGAGATTAAGCTAATTAAATATCTAGGATATTATCAAAGCTTCTACTTGTTTTAATATAATATAATTTATATATAATAATTAATAACCATTTAAAAGGAGGTGATCTGATGTCTAGTATTATTGATTTTATTCAACTTAAATTTTTATACCTTGTATCGGAGCAACCTTTGATAGGAAGTGTAAAATAAACTTTAAGTTGACAAAACTTTAGTACGAAGGGGGGAGTTTCCCCCCTTTTAATTGTAAGTAAAAATTAAAAAATTCGTCAGAACTTGAAAATCAATTTATAAAAAACCTCATACAATGAAGCAAATAATCATTTCCTTTTTTTTTTTTATTTTTTCCTTTAACATTGGAGCTGAAGAACTTAGTTCTTGGGGGCAACTCGTAAAAAGAGGGAATACATATTTCAAAAAATCAGATAATAAACCATTTACTGGGGTTCTTAAAAACTTTTTTGAAACTGGAGAACTTTCAGTAATAGATCATTTCAAAAATGGAAAACAACATGGTAATTTTAAAAGCTTTCATCGCAATGGAGAACTTTCAATGGAAGGTGAATTCATTGAAGGAAAGCAAAATGGAGAATGGTCTGAATTCTATGACAATGGCTCTTTGTATTGGAAATTAGAATATACAAATGGAAAAAAAGAAGACGGACTTTTTAGGATGTATCACAAAAACGGAGCAATCAAATCCGAAGTCTTATATGAAAATGACAGACCAGCATCAAATTGGGTGTATTATGATGAAAATGGAAAGAAGGAAAGAATTGATTTTTACGAAGATGGTAAGTTTTTTTATGAGAAATATTTTGATTAAATTTGTTTAATTTTAAAATATTATCCAACTTTTAATTTTAAAATATAATTGGATTATGTTTCTTTTTATTTTCGCTAGCCTAAACTTATTTCTCTTATCTTTTTTTGAAGTTCATTCCAAAAATTTAGAATTAAATTGTAAAATTAATATGGAATTAGAAAATAATTTAGAAAGTTCTGGTAAAGTTTATGAAAATCAATCTTTAAATATTTACTTAAATAAAAAACAATATTGGCTTAACGATATTAAATTTGAAGATTGGAAAAAGAATTATGATTTAGACAAAACTCAAACTAGTTTTCATGAATCTGAAAAGAAATATTACTTTGAAATTAAAAATTTTAACGATATTGAAAAAAAGTCAATAGAATCAATGTCAAACATCACTTTGGAGAAACTAAGTGGACATTTAAAGTTCATAAAATTCTACTACGACCATAATCAACAAATCTTCTTTTCTTCTGAAGTAAGAGGTGAATGTAAATAAACAGTTAATTTCTTTTTTGGATTGAAATTAGAACTAATTCATTTTGGGAGCCTAATCTCATTTTTGGACCCCAACAACCAGCACCAGATGATACATAAAGTGAAGATTTAGACCTTTCATACAATCCATATATATTTTTAAATTTTAATTTTACTATAAAATTGAAAGGGAAGATTTGACCATTATGAGTATGACCAGAAATCATAAAGTCAGTAGTATCATCTAAGTATTTCCAGACAGAAGGTTTGTGAACAATAACAAAATTAAACTTTTTTTTTTTGGTGAGTTTTTTTATAGTCCTTTTTTGATCGTTCACAGAAATATTATCGCTTATACCTATAAAATTTATATTATTAAATTCTGACGACTGATTATCAAGATTATTTATTTTGAATTTTTTAAAAATTTTTGATTTCTCAAACCAATTATCTAAATAATATTCATGATTACCAGTTACAAAATAAATTTTTTTTTTTATTTTTTTTAATATTTTAAGCTCTTCGAAATTAAAATTGGAAGAATCTACTAAATCTCCGCCTATAAGTAAGAGGTCAAAATCTATAACTTCGATTTTGTTTATGATTTTTTGCAAATATTTTTCTGAATTTGAACCTAGATGCACATCGCTAATAAATATTACCTTAATCTCATTTTGAATTTTGTCAGAAAAAATCTTTAATTTTTTTATTTTTACGGACCTTGCTTTCAAAAAACTAAAAATAATTAAACAAAGAATTATGATAAAACTTGTAAGACCTAAAATAATTGCTTCTAAATTAGAAATTAACTTTAAAATCAAAGCTAATAAACTAATACTTAGAGTAATTAATCCAACACCCATCCCTTGAATAATAACGAATTTAAACCCTTTAAAACTAGGTTTTAATTTAAAGAATAAAATTACTATAAGATATAATGGGATATTTAATAATAAAGTTGAAAGGTCAAAAAGATTTGTTTGAATTAAAAAATGACTTAAAATTACATAAGGAAATATATAAATTATATATGTAACAAAAAAACCAATAAAAAAGAAAAGTAAACGTCTTAATATTTTCATAAAAGAATAGCAATTAGATAGTATTATGAATAATAAATTTAAAGAGAGTATTCATCAAGAGTTTGGAAGATTTATAAGAGATGAAATGAATGATCTTGAAAAAGCTGAATATATTAGGTCTCCCAGATATAAAAAATCAAAATTATTAATTTCTAAAATTTTCAAAAAAAATTCTATTTTGTGATTTTTTCAAAAGTTTATGATCCATGGAAATGATATTATTGATAATTTTTTTATAAATATGTAATTTAATACGAGTAAAATGCTTTTTAATTTAAAAAAAATAGAATACAAAGTTGGAACTCATAATGTTTTAAAAGAGTGCAATATTTCCATTAAAGAAAATGAACACCTTTTAATCTTGGGACCCTCAGGTTGCGGAAAAACTACTCTTATAAATCTTATGGCTGGATTATTAAAAACAACATCTGGAGAAATATTTTTTGAGAAACAATCATATTCTTTAATGCAAGAAAAAGAAATAGATGATCTAAGAGCAAACAACTTCGGTTTTATTTTCCAAAAACTCCATCTTATCGAACATTTAAATGTTCAACAAAATATTGCTATTGCAAACACTAAATTTAATTTTAAACGAAATGAAGAATTGATTAATAATCTTGGTCTTTCAGAAAAAAAAAACCAAAAGATTCATGACTTGAGTGTTGGAGAGGCGCAAAGAGTAGCAATTGCTAGAGGTTTAGTTAATAAACCAAAAGTTATTTTTGCAGATGAACCTACATCAGCTTTAGATGATGTGAATGCAAAGAAGGTAATGGATCTCATATTTTCTCAGATGGAAAAAACATCCACCACATTAATTGTATCAACACATGACGATAGGATAAAAAAAAATTTTTCTCAAATTTTGGAGATTAAAGTATGAGTGATTTTAATTTTATCTTATGTTCCCTGAAATCGCGCTGGTTGAACTGTCTTTTATCAATATTGTTAACAGCATTTGGTCTTAGTATTGCTTTATTAATAACACAGTTAGGAAATCATGTGCAAGAGCGTTTAACTAAGGATGGAAAAGGAATAGACCTAGTTGTAGGGGCAAAAGGGAGTCCATTACAACTTGTCTTATCATCGGTTTACCATTTTGATATACCAACTGGTAATATTTCTTATTCGTCAGCAAAAAAGCTAACCAATCATCCTCAAATAAAATCTGCAATACCGTTGGCATTAGGCGACAACTGGAATGGATACCGTATTGTCGGAACCTCAAGGGATTACTTAACCCACTATAATGCCATATTCGATGAAGGCCAGATTTGGGAAAAAGATTTTCAAGTTGTGGCAGGTGCCGATACTGGATTAAATATTAATCAAGAAATAATTGGGGCGCATGGACTAATAGATAAAGGAGCAGTTCATCATGATCACATATATACAGTTAAAGGGATTCTAAAGCCATCAGGAACAGTTCTCGATAGACTTATTTTAACATCATTGGACTCAGTTCTCAAAATTCATAATTTGGAAACCACTCATTCCAAAAAAAAATCTCTATCATCAAATAATCATGAATATAATGAAAATGACCATGGACATAAAGAAGATGATCATGAGCACATAGAACACAATCATGAATCTAATGAACATGATCATGAATCCAAAGATGAAAAAGTTCATAACCATGAATCAAGTTCTGCTGAAATTACAGCATTTTTAATTACCACTAACTCTCCAGTCGCAAATATAAATCTTCCACGTAAAATAAATAAAGAAACTCAATTTCAAGCAGCCAATCCAGCAATTGAAATGACAAGACTTACTTCAGCACTTGGATTGGGTTCGAAAAGTTTCGCAATATTGTCTCTAATTTTAATTTTGATAGCATCTCTTAGTATTTTTTCTGGTCTAGCTGCAAACCTAGAAAATCGTCTGGGTGACCTTGCAATTTTGAGAGCGCTTGGTTACTCAAAGAATAGGATTTTTAGAATAGTTTGTATTGAAGGTATTATAATTATTCTTGGTGGAATAACTCTTGGATTGATTCTAGGATTTTCAATATTCAGTATTTTTGTAGAAGTAGTTGCTCCTCTGAGTATTACTCAAGCAAGTTTTAGTGTAACTTATAATTCTATTCTTTTGATTATTTCAGTTTTTCTTTCTGGGTTATTAGCTTCAGTTTTCCCAGCATTTCGTGCTTCAAAGATAAGTGTTGCAAAACAGCTTTCACAAAATATATAAAATGCAGTTAATTAATCTTAAAAATTTGTTTTAATTATGACGTTATCTCATTCAAAATATTGTGTAATATTATTTTTTCTCTTAGCTTTTTCTTTCAAAAATTCTTACGGAATATTTCTTAATAATCAACATAAAATAAATGATAAATTTTTCATAAATATTTTTATGTCGAGAGAAAATGATGAAGATCAATTTATCCTGCAAGATGAACTTCTTTCTAATGTTGAAGATTTTATTAATTTACCAGAAGGTGGAACTCCTTGGGAAGTTTTTGGAGAAACTGGAATGGATGAATATAGTTTTGAAGATGATGAAGGTTATGAATGGATGGGTGTTAGACCAGAGTTTACTCAAGATATAAAAAAGTTAGATACCAAAAAGATTTTAGTTCAAGGATACATGTTCCCCTTAGATCATGAGGAAAAACAAAAAACATTTTTATTAACCCCTTTTCCGCAAAGTTGCCCTTACTATCCTCACGTATCATCAAATTTAATTATCGAGGTTCATGCTAAAGATCCAATTAGTTTTTCATATGATGCAGTAGATATTGAAGGAATACTTGAGCTTGTTCCTAATGATGATCTATACAATGTTTTTTTTCGTTTAAAAAATGCTCAGCTTAAGTAATAAGTATCTTTATGCACACTCTCTGCAAATACCGTTTATTTCCAAGTTCCACTTTGTTAAGGTAAATGTCTTTTTTTCAACACTATTTTTGATAACTTGAGGTAATTCATAAAAATTTGATTCAATAACTTTTCCGCATTCATCACATATCATAAATTGTGAACCGCTATGAAGATACTTTGTCTTACAAGCAGAGTAGGCATTTAAGCTCTCAATTCTGTGAATAAATTTATGAGTTTGCCAGAAATCGATTGCACGATATGCTGTCGGAGGTTTAGGGTTCCGAATAATTTTGCAAAGTTTTTCTAAGATTTCGTAGGCTTTAATAGGTTTTTCACTTGAAACAATTATTTTTAGAACATGTTTTCTTGGTTCTGTTAATCTGTGTTTATTATCAATACAAAATTTATAAGCTTTTTTTTCTAAAGAACTTTTCATATTTATTAATAATTATTGAACTTTGATCTATTTCATAGGTAAATATAAGATTAAATATACCATTTAAATAAGGGTTTGTGCTAATATTTAATAAAATTAAGTAAAATTTTTAAATCATAGGAGCATCACTATTTAGCAATACTCCTTATGAGATTTACTGTCTAACCGTAGCATTTCTTCCAAAATATAATTAATATCAATAAAAACTTTTTCAACCTTTATTATATTCCATTAATGACTCTCATCACAAAAATACAAAATTTTTAGACTATTTTATAAACCTATTTTAGTTTTTGGTATAAGATAAAAACTATTAACCAAACTCCTAAAACAACTAATATTTTTTCAATTATAGACATTTCCACCCCTTCAAAAACAAACAAGGGCGAACAATTGCCCGCCCTTGTCGATGAGACTTCTGTGTCTCGTCGTATAGTCTGAAACTACTGATTTTACTGTACTTTTTCAAAAAGTATATGCACATTGGGCAAGTTTCTGCATGATTTATGTAATTGATTATTTCTTTTTTGAGCAATAAGATAATTAGTTTATTCATTATAATAATGATTTTAAAAAACAAAATAAAACTGATTAACTAAATTTTACTGTTAAACACCTGTACCTTCAAGACAAATTCCCTCGAAATAAAATATTTCTTTGGGTTCAACTGAATTTGATTTGAGCATATTAAGAGATATTTTTTTTTTATCAAAATTCGATAGTTTTTTACTCATATCTTTTTCAATTTTCTTAATATCATAGTAAAATTCTGAATCATCAAATCTATAAAAAGTCCTTTTTGTTTTCCCTGTAATCCTATTTATAGTGTAAGACTCTAGAAAATATGATTGAGAGACATATGTATCGATAATTAAGTTTTTATTTGTTATTTTAAATTCATCAATTAATATGCCTTGATGATTAAACCAAGAATTCCTTAATCGGTATTCATCTCTATTATCAGAGATAGAATTGCTGACATTAACTTCGACAAAATCATTGCAGTAAAAGATACTACAAATTCTTTGACGATCAAATTCTTGATTATCATTGGAGTTGATATTTTTTTGTTCTATTTTTATTAAATCGGGACTGTACTCACAGGTGAATTTAACCACATTTAACGATTTTCCTTGAATTTCAAAAGAAACAAATAAATAGAAGATTATCAATAAATTTTTTTTCATGCTTTTAAAATAAATTCTGAATATTTATAGAAATATATTAAATAGAAATAACCATTCCTAAAAAAAACTCAAATAATTTTTTTGTGAG
>MDTA01018704.1_pt1 | contig 98176 bp, 102 predicted proteins | sample 811151 | NCBI WGS metagenome assembly MDTA01 (sample SAMN05326648, study PRJNA326480) | marine metagenome | isolation source: seawater | place: Indian Ocean: South | collected 2010 | reverse complement strand
CTTCTTCGTCTTCGCCGCCACGGCGGCCGTGTCGTTCCTCGCGGGGTCGATCCTGCACAGCTCGGGCTGGCAAGCGGTCAACTGGATGATCTTCCCGGCTTTGGCGCTGATCCTGGTGCCGCTGCTGTGGCAGGCAGCGCGAAAGCCGCTGCGATCAGATCCAAGATGATCGAGCCGATGCGGGAGGCGTACCGTCTAGCGGGCGCCCCAGTCGTTACATCACCTGCTTCCACTGCCGCATCTTCGACAGTGCGTCGTCGTAGGCCGTAGCGGTGAAGAACTGAATCCTGCGTCCGAGGGTTTGCATCGGGCTCGTCGTGGGATCGAAAAGCCTAACGTCCGAATGGTGCGCCACGATGTCGAGCACCCGGTTCTGGCCCTCTGCAAGCATGGTTTCCAGCTCGCAAAGGTCCCTGTTTGCGAAACGGCGTTGGAACATCCCTGAAAGACCTTCGGCGCGCTTAATCATTGTGTCCGCTGAGAAGAACGAAGCCGAAGGTCCAGGTGTCTGATCGTGTGCGAGCTGCAGAATCATCGTATTCCAGAGGATCACGTCCACCAGAATCATTGCAGCGCTGGTGTGATGGCGCTGTTCTTGCCAGATCATGGCGATGCGCCTGTAGTGGTCCGCGGGGACCGTGGCGGTTACCTCCTCCAGCTTTCGGTGGCTGGTGCGAACCTTATCTAGGAGTTCTTGTTTTGTAGTCGGTAGCTTCATTCGGAATCCTTAATCCATTGAGAATGCGTGTGTTTGTTGGTCGGAATGCGCTTCCCTATTCGAGTGTTGAGATGACGCATGCGTAACACTGAGTATTCCGACGTGGCTAGTTGCGCTCCCTGCGACGAATAAGCCACTGATGGCACTATGGGGCATGCCATCGTTGTAACGTCAAGCGGGTGATGCGCGACTGCTCGGCGAGGTCAGCTGTTCATGGACCGCCGAATGCAAGGGTCCGACTTGCGCTACGGCTGAAGCTGCTTCTGCATGGTGTTGTGGTTGTAGTAATCGCTGGCGTAGACAATTTTTCCGTTCAAAACGCGAAAAAAACTCGCACCGAAATAACTGATATTCGTGCTGGAGGGTGACGTCTCGCCACTGTTTCTCTTGGTGGCGGTGAATTCCCATTCAATCGCTACGCCATCGTCGGATGAAATCGGTTGCGAGCGGAGTTTCATTTTTCGATCAGGCAAAATTTGCTTCAGAAACTGCGAGACTTCGGTGATGGATTCCGGCCCGGTGCGGGATACTTCATTACTAGTATTGAAATAGACGACGTTGGAGTCGAGAACTTTTTTCATATCATTGGTTTTCCCGCTATTCCAAGCTTCAAGGTATTGTCGAACCACTTTCACATTCTCTGGCTCTTGTGCTTCCTGCGAGGTGGCGCTATAGGCGAACGGGGCCAGGATAAGAAACATGGCTCCCAACGCCTGCACTGAGCGATGGCGCAGGCCCTTTGAAGATTGAAATGAATGGGATGCCCAAGTGTGCTGCATGTGTTTCATAGTCGAGATTTTCTAAAGTCTGTTGAAATGAAGCCTGATTCAAAAAAATCGGTAGGTAATTTCTCTGCCATTAAGCTAATAAGGTTATGTTGTGATTGACTCCGAGTTGCTGTAACGGGACAGCGGATTTCTATATGTACTTCGGTGAGGAATATCGGTTAATAGCGTTGCTGAGATGGTGTATCCCCGTGTTGGTAATTGGCTCGAGACTCAGGCAAGCCAATCGTTAGGAGTTGTTGAGCAATAAGAATGATTGCTACTATTGTTATTTAAACATACTAACATCCTATGTTTAAAGAAGGAGGTGACAGCCTAGGAAGGGGGGGGGCATGGCGAGATCGCCACACGTGTAGCGCTGCGTGTGGGGACGGCCTTAACAGCTGAGGCGCTCGAACGTTTGCGGTCCCGGACGCTGTATGAAAACCCGTTCTCAACTTGAAGGTCCGTCCGGTAAAGTTTGCGGACGTATTGAACGCAGAGGTCAACATGCCCAGATTCATCGAGGGTCAAGACAGGCAGCAGGTCATGCTGCTGCCGGAGTGTCTGGGCGACTCATGGACGAGTTGGGGTTGCGGCCTTGGAGTTCAGCGGCATACAGCCCCCCTCTAACGCCCCTCTGCACTGTTGAAGCTCTACCATGCGGTTAGGGATTGTTCGCCGTGCGCGTCCAACTGCACAACCGTTTAAGTGCAGCGCCGGATGCCAAAACCCTGCAGAGATTCCGTCGAGGGTAGCTGGGCTTGAGAAAGGTTGGATCCGCCCGTATTCACCTTGAGCCTGGGGCGTAGTGAAATGCCGGCACGGCGCAGTTCTACACCACACTCCAGAAACACGCCGGCCAAGGAGGTGTTAGATCCTGCATCGGGCGACAAGTAATTGCTCCGAAGGTGAAGGACTTCCCCCTGCGTGGACAAGACAAATCTCGTCGAACGAGTCAACGATAAAGCCTGAACCAGTGTTGTAAACCCTGGGTACAAGTGCGATGCTGGCAAGCAAGTCGTCAAAGTACTTAAAGGCGACAACGCCCTCTTGCGGGACGGCCAGGCGCTCCAAGTCGTGATGGAACTTCGGCGCATCGCGAGCTGGTTCATTTATCCCTCTGATGACCATGATCAGCCTCCGTTCGACCAGGCTATAGTGCTGATAAAAAGGCCGCGTGGCTCGTGGCCAAATAATTGACGCGACCGCCGAACCAATAGGTGCGTCACCAGATGCGTATGCGCTATCATTGGGTGAATCCATGTTGGATGATCCTATCTTTAGAGTATTCCCCAATCGCGATGACTGATGGCACCACACTTCCGCACGCGCCGAGGCGCTCCCTGGTCGACACGACGATTGAGCTGATCCGCCGTCAGATCGAGAATGGCGTCTGGCCAGTGGGTGAGAAGATTCCGAAAGAGCAGGAACTGGTTGACATGTTGAATGTAGCTCGCAACACCGTGCGGGAAGCTATTCGCGTGCTGTCGCATGGGCAGGTGCTTGAAGTTCGGCAAGGAGATGGCACCTATGTGCGCACCAATGTCGATCCTGTCGAGGTCATGCGTCGTATTGGCCGTTCGAGCCTGCGCGAGCACCTTGCGCTACGCAGCATGCTCGAAACCGAAGCCGCGCGACTGGCCGCTATCAACCGCTCCAAGGCGGACTTGGCGATGTTGCGCCGTCTCCTGAAGGCGCGCGGGGAACAAAGCGATCATGAATCGTGCGCCTTGTTCGTGGACGCCGACACGGCCTTTCACTGTGCCATTGCGCGGGTATGCGGCAATAATGCGCTGTCTGAGTTGTACCGCTACTTTTCGAACTCCGTTCGAATGAACACTCTGGCCGTGCTGGAGGATGAAGACTTGCCTGAGCCTGGCCTGGATGCCCATGAGGCGATCGTCGATGCGATCGAATGCCAAGACCCAGACGGAGCCGCAGAGGCTGTGCGTAATGTCGTAGCGCCGCTGGTCACCGCGCTGAATCATCGTTCGGCGTAAGCCGAACTGCCCCCGTTTCACCCCAATACGGAGCCTTGCCGATCCTTCGCCGCCGACACGCCGGGTGCTCAGGTTAGTCGTGCCTTTAAGCAGCTCCGTTCTGAGCGATCCAGAAGACCACATCCAGCTTGTTGTGGGGCGGGAAGCACCATCACGAGACTCCTATCGGGCGATTGGATTCACCGCAGCTTGCACATTTCTCGCTCCATCGTCAGGCTATCTTGTTGCCTGAAGCGATTGAAGCGAGTGATAGATCGTGCAGTCAGAGCTTGTAGTTCAGCGTCAGCACAATGTTGCGGGGTGCGCCATAGACGACTTGGTTGTAGAACCCGCTCATAAGCGTGTAGCGCCGATCGGTTAGGTTGTTGACGGTCAGCATCAGGTCTATGTTGCGTGTTGCCCGATACTTGGCCATCAGGGAGGCTAGTGCGTAAGATTTCTGTTCCACATTGACGCTGGCACCTTGTGGGTTTGTTGCGCTCTGGTAAGTGCCGCTTTGCCAGGTCACCCCCCCGCCAACGGTCAACTTAGACCAATCGCCGGGAAGCCGATAGGTGGTGAATAGACGCGCAGTTGTGCGCGGAAGGTACGCACTTAGCCGCTCGCCCGTAGCGTCGGTGGAATTGAAGTGGGCAACGCCCCCATAGATGTTCCAGTCATCGGCCAGTTCCCCCTGGAGGTCGAATTCGACACCTCTCGACTTTGTCCCATTCACTGTGTGATACGCCCACGTACCATTTGGTAGCGCGTAGTTTTCCGCCTGCGCCAAGTTATCGAGCCGCGTTTCAAACAAGGCGATCGAAGCATTCAGGCGCCCGTCTAAATATTCACCCTTCAACCCGACTTCGGTGTTTTTTCCATTGGTTGGCGGGAGCACCTGGTTGTTGACATTCCGGTAAGACGACTGCGGATTGAAAATTTCCGTGTAACTCGCATAGGCTGAGTAAGTGTCGTTGATGTCGTACACGACACCTGCATATGGGGTGAACTTGGCAGTCTTTTTGTAATGCGTAGGTGTGCTACCGTCGAATTCGTCGAGTTTATAGTTGTTGAATCGCCCGCCTAGAATAGCTTTCATGGAATCCGTTAGGGAAAGGCGCACGGCGCCATAGATGCCGCTTTGTTCGATAGTGGTATGCGTGCTGGTGAAACCGTTCGCTGCGAAATTCGGTTCAGGATACTGGCCGTCATAGCCGAAAATACTCGGCATAGGCATTGAAGGATAAACAAATCCACTGTTGTATTCATCCTCCGTTCGACGAGACGCCAGAACCCCTAGGACCAGCTCATGCTTGCGGCCAAGTAATTCGAATGGACCACTGACCATTGCATCGAAGCTGTTCTGCCTGGACGGAGTTGAATCAGAGATCGCCAGCGGGATCATCCCCAAGCCGGTGTTTCGGTCTGGGTAACCGAGCGGCGAGAGGAGTCGAGCATTGGACTTCGAGCGCTGATTGGTAATGGTCGCGTTCAATTTCCAGCCATTTTCGAATCCGTGTTCGATACCAATGAACGCGTTTTCTAACCGGTTGTCCCAGCGGGTCCAATCAGGCGCCATGGATTTCGAGCGCGACCAATTTGTGTTTGATCCATCGCTAAACCAAAGCGGCACGCCGCCCCAGGTGACGCCTTTGGGCTTGATGTCCTGATAGTCATAGCCCATGCTCAGCACGGTATCGGGAGTGAGATCGACCTCGACTAAACCAAAGAAGGCGTTCTTCTTCTGCTGGTATCGATCTTGATATGAATGCCGATCTTGAGTGACGCCCACGATTCTGGCGCGAACACGGCCATCCTCGGTCATCGGGGTGGAGACATCTAGCATGCTGCGATAGTTGTCCCATGATCCTGCGCTCACCGAGGCATTTGCTTGGAACTCGCGCGTCGGCCTCTTTCTCACCAGGTTGATCGATGCAGACGGGTTGCCTGCGCCCGTGAGCAAGCCCGTGGCGCCGCGCACGATTTCGATGCGGTCATAGAAGGCCGTGTCTAGAAAGCTTGCGCCATTAACGAAGCCGGTGGGGATTCCGTCGTATTGGAAGCTATCAATAGAAAAGCCCCTTGCATGGAAAGTCACTTGCTCGCTGCCCAAGGTGCGAGAGCCGACGCCTGTTGACTGTGCTAAGGCATCCTGAATTGTGTTGAGCTGCTGATCCTCCATGTGCTGCCGGGTTATGACAGTTACAGCTTGGGGCGTGTCCCGGATGGCAAGTGGCAGTCGCGTGGCGGCAGAGGTGCGTGGTGTGGTGTAGGAGTTTGAACCTTCGGTGGTCTCCGAGGAGGTTTCCCCGGTGACCGTTACCGCTGGGAGCGTTACAGCCTCAGGCACCTCGCCCTTTCCCGGGTCACCCAGCCCTTGTGCATCTGCCCCTGGCGCGGCCAGCACCAGCGCGAGACTGAACGGGCCGATGACCTTGCGACCCACGTAATTCGTGCTTGTAGCACGCGATTTATGTTCTGATTTTTTCATGGCGCGGGCCGCTCATACCGAATCGTTCATGCGACCACCGGCGAGAACGTGCCGGCCCAGAGCCTCTGCCTCGTCACGGCTGGCGCGCGCGGCTTGCGGCGTGCCAAAGGCCTTTACGAGCATCGGCAGCATTTCCTCCAACTGCGCTCGCTTGGTCGGTTCGGGTTCTACATGTATGAGCGCCAGCAAGATGCCGTCCAGCATCTCCTTGTGGCTTTTCAGCCAAGCACCGCGCATGACGCGATCGTCGTGTGCCTCATCCGGCCCGCCTGCGACGTAGATGAGGATAAAGGGCTTGCCGCGAGCGAGGAACTCATCCATCTCCGCGCACCAGGGGGCGCCGTAGCCTTCGTAGATGCTGGAGCCTTCGAGTCGGACTATAGGGAAGTCGCTGGCGTCGTGAACTTTTGGCTGTTGCTGTTGCGACATGGTCTATTCCTTTCAGTTTATTTACATCCTAACATCCTACCTTTGTTGAGAATTACTTGCAACTGAAATGGGCATGGGCACACCGCCGTGCAGCGCCAAGTGACAGGCGAAATGAGGGCTTGACCTTCCAACAATGGGAGGCCCTACAGTGAACCCATCAACCTCATTCAAGGAGTTTTTTCATGAAGGTCAACAAGTTCAGCCTCTTGTTCATTGCGGGCGCCGTCGTGGTCGCCGCCGGCCTGGTGGCCGTCCAGAAGAAGGTGGACCCGTCGGGTGAAGCGACGCATGCCAGCGCCAGCGCAGGTCACCAGGGGCACGCGATGCCCTCCAGCGCTTCGGCCAATGACAGCCCCTCCACGACCGCGTATCGCGCCGTGAACGACCAGATGCACGCCGGGATGGGGGCGCAGTTTTCTGGCAACCCCGACGTCGATTTCATGCGCGGCATGATCCCGCACCACCAGGGTGCGATCGACATGGCCAAGGTGGCGCTGCAGTACGGCAAGGACCCGGAGGTTCGCAAGCTCGCCCAGGACGTCATCACCGCGCAGGAAGGCGAGATCGCCATGATGAACAAGTGGCTGGGCGACAACGGCCAGCAGGCGACGACCGGCAGCTCGGGCGATGCCTCGACGGCCGCCTATCGTGCCGGCAACGACCGCATGCATGCGGACATGATGATCGACTTCAGCGGCGACGCAGATGTGGATTTCATGCGCGGCATGATCCCACACCACCAGGGCGCGATCGACATGGCCAAGGTGGAGCTTCAGTACGGCAAAGATTCAGAGGTCCGCAAGCTGGCCCAGGAAGTCATAACCGCCCAGGAAGGCGAGATCGCCATGATGAAGAGCTGGCTTGCCGCTCGGGGCAAGTGAAGGTGTGACTATGCCTCAGGCCAACACCCCACACATCCTCATCTACAGCACTCCGACGTGCCCTGACTGCCGGGCGCTGAAGGCGTGGCTGTCCCAGCAGGGCATCGCGTTTGAAGAGCGCGACCTGACCGACCCGAAGATTTCCGCGGAGGCTAAGTCACGAACCGGCGTGCGCGTGGCCCCGATCACGATCGTCGGCGACGACGTGTTCTATGGCACCTTCGTGAGCCAGAAGCCGAGGCTGATGAAGGCACTCGGTCTTCAGTGAACCGCTGGAGGAAGACCGTGGTCACAGGCGGAGTCGCCGGTGCGGACCCCGGACTCTGTAAGCGCTGTTGCGGACGCGTCTGTATGCAAAGTCCAAGACCGTGGGGCATTCTTCGCCGACGACGCTCGGAGCTTTCACCTGCGGTCGTTGACATCACGAGAGGAAGTTTTATGCGATCGATATCATCAGCCACCTCCCTGCACGTCGCCATTTCCGAGGGGATCACAGTCGCTAACGACCTGCCGTTCGTGCTATTCGGCGGCATCAACGTCATCGAGGATCTCGATACGACCCTGGCTGCGGCTGAGCACTTCGCGGAGGTGACGCGCAAGCTGGGAATACCCTTCGTTTTCAAGGCGTCGTTCGACAAGGCCAATCGCTCGTCGATCCATTCTTTCCGAGGCGTCGGCCTGGACGAAGGGCTGCGGGTCCTCGATGCGGTCAAGTCGCGGTTCGGATGCCCAGTCTTGACCGACGTGCATGAGGTTGAGCAGGCCGTGCAGGTCGCTGCCGTTGCCGACGTACTGCAAGTTCCGGCTTTCCTGGCCCGGCAGACCGATCTGGTGGTCGCCATTGCCCGCACCGGTCGGGTAGTGAATGTCAAGAAGCCGCAGTTCCTCAGCCCGGGCCAGGTCAGACATGTCGTCCACAAACTGCACGAGGCTGGCAACCCGCGCGTCCTGCTGTGCGAGCGTGGCACGCAGTTCGGCTACGACAATCTCGTCGTGGACATGTTGGGCTTCCGCGAAATGAGCGTTGCCAGCAGTGGCCTGCCACTGGTGTTCGACGTAACCCATAGCCTGCAGCGGCGAGAAGCGGATGCGTTGGCTTCGGGTGGGCGTCGCCAACAGTTGCCCGAACTCGCGCGGGCCGGCATGGCGGTCGGCATTGGCGGTTTGTTCCTCGAAGCACACGCCGACCCGGCGCATGCACGTTGTGACGGACCCAGCGCTCTGCCACTGGACACGCTCGAACCGCTGCTGCGGCAGGTCAAGGCGGTGGACCAACTCGTCAAGTCGTTCGAGCCTCTTCGGATCGACTGAAGCCTGCCACCCGTTCAAACAGAACGTGTGGCACTTCCCCTCTTAGTCGGCTATTTGAGCGACAGATAAGGATTGTTCGGTGGAACGGCATCGAATATGTGCGATGGGTCTTCGAGCAAATAGCCATGCACCTGGCGCGTTTTGCGCGGTCCCATGACCTCGCACGTCCTGATGTTCAGACCCGATGGCTGTTTCCTGTGGAGTCCGAGTTTTTCAAAGCGCTTCTGCACCCACTGCCAGTCCTGCAGGGCCGCGTCCTTCGCAAGCGGCCCAATGGTTGGATGCTCTTGTGCGTAGCGCTGGAAAACACCAGGGCTGATCAGGTAAACCGTGTCGGACACGGTATGTACCAGGGCCTTGGCGTCATTGATGATGAGCTTGCGGGTCTGGACGGCCTGTTTCAGCCAGGCCATGAAATGCTCGCCCGATGGCCGCCCGGTAAATGAGGCGGAATCGTGCGCGGCAGGCGCGGCGGTCGGCGCCGAAGGACCAGGGGCCGATGCGGGATGGTCGAGCGGCGCCGCTGCATCGTCGGCACCCTCTGGCGGGGCTTCGACGGACTGCTCCGGCTCAGGCGTTGCCTCGAACATCGCCAGCATGCTTTCCAGCGGGTCGGCCGGATTGCGCTGCGGGCTGGGAGGTATGGCGCGACTCCCGCCCGACTGATCTGGATGGCTGCTTGCTGCAGGCTCCTTCTCTGTTGCCGCCGCTGTTCCGGGTCGCAGTGCAGCGTCGTGCGCGGACGGGCGCGGCCCGTCCTCGGCCTCGCCGGCGTTGTCCACGGTCACGGTTCCCGCAAATGGGCTGGGTCGCTCCGAGGGCTCCCAGATCAGCGCCGGGGCCAGGCGCAGGAGCGTGAAGGCATGGGACCAGCCACTCTCACTGGTAATAGTTGCGCGCCAGATGGCCTTGCCGGAGGCGGTGGGCTGCAACATGGCATGATCCTGTAGCACGTTGAACACGGCCGTGTTGTTCGCGGGGATGCCATCGACCCCCTGGGACAGCAGGTGCGCGCGCAGCTTGTCCGAGACTGTCTTGCTCACCAGCCACAGCGCGTCCTCGGTGAGCCAGCCATCGGAGGCTTCGGGCTGGTTCAGTTTCAGCTCTTCCTTGAGCAGGTAGCGCAGCCCGTTGACCAGCTTGCGTTGGAGCGAGTGCTTGGGCGCGGCCATGGCACGCGCGGGATCGCCGCCCAATTCCTGAGCGACGGAGGCGCGGTCAGCCTGCACGACCAGCTCGCCCAGTACCCCGGCGTGCTCGTACTGCCCGGCCAGAACGTAGAGTAGCGGCGCCCACAGGGAAGGATAGCCACTGAGCCAGTCCAGCAGATCGCGGTCGAGCAGTTGCCGGTAGAGCAAGCCTGTCGCGGCGCTATGGAGCCGGTACTCGCGGTCGTCGCGGTAGCGGAAGCGGTACGGTTGGCGCAGCGGGCCGTGCCATGGGTGCCAGGTGCTCCCGTCGGCCAGCTCGACGTGCAGATCGACGGCAACCTTGCCGATGTCATGAAGCAGTGCGGCATAGGCGACGGCCGCAGTCCAGGCTTCGGCCTGCGCCGCTTGGTCTTCGGGGCTGGCCCCGATGGGCAGCAAATGGGACTGCCGCAGCTTCAGGCTGTAGGCGACGATTTCGAGGCCGTGATCGAGCATACCGCCCGGGTAGGCGTGGTGGTGCGCTTCGGAGGCCGGGAAGACCTGGACCAGCTCGGCGTATCGCTCCAGTGGCGCGCGGTACAGGGTGGCGAACTGCCGGCGCGAGAGCGAGGTGCGCTGCCAGATGTGTTCCAGCAGCTTCTGCCGGCGCGGGGTGGCCAGCAGCGATGCGGCCGACTCCGGCCGCATCAACCCTTTCGGGAGGTCGATGGCGGGGGCTGGAGACGTCGCGGCAGCGACCGGAGGCCGTTTCCGCTGGAACAGGGAGAGCATGTCGATGTCCTGATAGCGGGCCGGGCGGGAGGCCTTTTTGCCTTTTCGGGATAGGGCCTTTCCCCTTGCATCCCATTCCCTTGCCGTTTCGACCCTTTGGCCTTTCACCGTTTCGGTATAGCTGGGCCTGAGTTGCGGCTCCAGCGTCAATGCGGAACCCGCACGAATGGATTGGACGGCGAATTGGCGCTGGCCCCGGCCTATGCTGCCGGGACGCTACACCGCCAGGTGGGCTCCCACTCAGGCGATCAAGTTGACAAAGGCGACAAAGGCGACTAGAGTGAGTCTTGTCTCAAACCTACCTGGGAGTTGACCATGCCCACTGCGATCGAATTCATTGCCGACCGGCTGCCGCGCGTCACGGTGGAGGATGTGCGACGCTTCGCCGATACCGTCGAAATCCGGGATGCCCCGGCTTTCGCGGCCGAGTTGCAGGCGTTCATCCACGAGCGCGTGGAGGCTGTGACGCTGCCCGCTAACCTGGAAGGTGAAACGGTGGCGCAGGCCTTGCAGCGCAAGGCGGCCGCGTTGCGCTCCGACACGCGCTGGGCACCGACTGAAACCGACGTCCAGAGAGGCCGCGCCGTGCTGCTGGAAGCCTTCAATCAGCCGGACAACCTGCCGCCTGCCGAGTTCGCCAAGCTGGCGGACAAGTCGCGCCAGCAAATCTACAAGGACATCCTCGCCCGTCGGCTACTGGCGCTGAACGTGGGGCCGCGCGGCCAGAAGCTGCCCGACTGGCAGCTCGACCCGGTGAAGCAGCAGTTGACCCAAACCGTGCTCCAGGAGGTCGAGGGCATCGACCACTGGACGATCTACAGCGCGCTGTCCGAGCCGCTCGAAGGCTTGGGCGGTCGCTCGCCGGTGGATGCGGTGACGCATGGCACGATCGATGACGTGGCCGAGGCCGTGTTCAACGTGCTGGGCGTCCAGGTGCATTGAAGCGAGATCGCCATGAGCCACGAGCTGCCTTCGTTCCTGATCGATGACGGTGAACTGCTCCAGCATGTGAGCCGCGTCGTCTATCGGGGCAGCCCGCTGTACTATGGCCGCAGCAGCACGAATCGCTACGATGACCCGGCGGGGGCCTACGGCGTGCTCTACCTGGGGCGCGACCTGCCCACGGCGCTGATGGAGTCGGTGTTTCACAAGCACCAGTGGCTTGCGGACACGCAACGCTCGATCGCGCTGAAAGAAGTCCAAGCCCGGATGGTGCGCGCAGTAGGCGTGATGGACGACGTGCTTCTGGCCGATATCACGACGCCGGGCGTCATGGCGGGCTACTTCGGCCTGAACCTAGAGCAGTTGGCCAGCCGCGACTACACGCACACGCAGCAGGTGTCCGCCCAGGTGCATGCGATGCTCGCAGATGACGGCCAGGCGCTGTTCGACGGGGTGCTCTATCCGTCGCGCAACAACTATCCCGCCAAGAGCATCGCCCTGTTCGAGCGTGCGGGAGCGAAGGTAGGCGTTGTCGATGACATCGACCTGGTGGACCATGTGGACTGGCCGCACTTCGTTGCCACGTATCGCGTCGACGTGGAGCCTGACCCCGGCCCGGTGGAACCGGATGACGAAGCGTCATGAAGCACTTTGAAGCCCGCAGCAGAATGAAATGGACCAAATTGGAATAGGCATCCCTCAGTAGCAGGAGACGACCATGAGCACCACGACCCGCATCAGCACTGCGGAACGCCTCGGCCGCGCCCTTGGCCGCGGGTGGCGCGCCTATGCGCGCAGCGAACGTCGGGCGTCGAACTGGTTGGTGTCCAAGGGTGTGCCGTTGGCTGCCGCCGCCGCGCTGCTGTGGGCCGGCAAACTGGCTGTCCTGGGGCTGCTGCTCTACGTTGCTTTCTGGCTGGCGTTGCTGCTGGTCGCGCTGGTGTTTGTGGCCCGGGGGCACGATACCGTCGAATGGGAGCCGCCCGAACCAGAGTGGCGGCACGGGCACGCCGGTTTTGGCCTCTATACCCACGATGAGTATCGGATAGATTCACATGATCCATCTGATGAGACCTAGCGAAGAAGCAAGGCACTACTTCCTCTTGCTGGGTGTCGATGCCCACTTCATAGCGCCGCCAAAGGCCATGTCGGCGGCTTTGCCGCCGGCCGCTTTGGCGCCTGCCGTACCAGCAGCAAGCCCTTGCAACATGCCCCCCACGGCGTAGCCCGCCCATCCCAAGGCGGTTACCCAGAACAAGGGCAGCACGATGAACATCGTCGCCATGACGAAATTCAACAGCATGTCTCCGAAGGCATTGTTGAGGCCCATGACCGGATCGAAATTCGTATGCGGCCGGTTCCATCCCCAGCCCCATCCGTAGAGCGCGTCCAGAATGGTGCTGTCGATCCAGCGCGCGAGTTGGAACCAGAAATCCACGAAGAACAGCGCAAACTGCACCACGCTGACCGTCACGAGTGTTTTCAGGTTGTAGGTGCTAACCATGAGCACCACCGGAATGCAGACAACCAGCGCCATCTTCAAGAGCGCCAGCACCATCGGAAGAGCCTGGCGCATTGCATCCATGGAGGGGAAGTAGCCCAGCGAGCCTACCGCCAGTCCTACGTCGGCCGCCGCCCGGGTGATGATGTTTGGGTCGGTCATTTCGATCTGGCCACCGTAGTCCGTATAGACGCTGCCTTGGTTCAGCTTCTGCTGTCGCGGTGACGCGATCGCGCGGATCACCGAATCGTCCACCTCGGCACGGCTCAGGAAGCCAGCCCAGCCCGCCAGGCGATTGAGCAGGCTCGGGTCCACCTGACCCAGCAAGCGTGCCCGCAGTCCATTGCTGCCATCGGCCCACCATTGCCTGCAGGTCGGATAGCCGCCGCCGCTGGCCACCTGCGCAAGCCCTGCGTCGCGCGTGCTGTCATAGGGCCAGTCCTCGCGCGGGGTGCTGGAACGGTATGTGTCGTAGTAGCCGTTCGTGTCCGTGAAGAAGCGTGAGCCGATCCAGGTTACGTCGTGCAGCTGCTGCTCATCGAGTTGAGGCCGCTGCATGAACAATTTCGCCCGCGCAGCCCCATAGCAATCCCGCGAGAAATCCGCTACTTCCTGAGCCAACACTGGGTCGTCAATGCGAGTCGCGTCGATCTCCATGCGCATCTGCCGCAGGTCCGTGCCGCACGGGATCGCTGCCACTGAAGCGCCCGTGACGGCGCGCGAGAGCGCGTGCATGAACGCCCACCACACCGGCACCTTCGCCGACTGGTTGTTGATGGTGCTGAAAGATTGCGACCAGCCGGTATTCGAGGGCTGCGGCACACTGACCTGGCATTGCGCCGAGCGCGAGCTGTCGTACTGGATGGTGTTGAGGTCCACGTCGATGAACGGGATGCCCGCGAACATCACCACCACGATGGCGACGAAGACCCGGTTCTCGATGCGGGCGGCGCTCAGCACGCCTTTATTGCCCTCGTCGGCGCCTTCTGCACGGGCCTTCAACCACTCCTGCACGATGATCGCCACGAAAGGCAGCGCGAAGACGCCGCTGGATACCAGCACGGCCCAGATGCCGTTGTTGACGATCCAGGACACCAGCGTAAGGTAATACTCCAGGTAGTCGGTCGTGAACAGAGTCATGGCCCGAATCTCCTCTCAGCCCTGCATCAACAGGCTGGCTTCCAGCGCCACGATGGCGACGACGCCTGCGATCTCGGTGCGCACCAGGCGGTGCCGCGCCTGGGCGTCGTCCTCACGTACCAGCAGCCGGCGGCGCATCCAGATCCACCCGTACACCGTCGCCCCGTATAGACACAGCCGCCACACGAATAAGTAACCCGCAGCGGCGGCGAGCCACCGCTCCCAGCCGGCAACGCTGCCGACCAGGTAGATGCCGGCGATGTTGGCCGCGACCGCGGCGGCAACGATCAGCACCGTCCACAGCAGCGCCTTCGCCGCGCGCCGGCTGAACAGCCAGCGCAAGGGGCGCCAAGTCATGCGCGCCGCGCTCATGGCCTGGCTCCTGGATTGCCCTTCTGCAACTGGTCGAGGCGGTCGGGTACCGGATCACCCTCGTAGATGCCGCGCGAGCCTGCCGCGCGCGTACCGTGCCGCTGGATGATGGCCATCGGTGAGTTGTTTGCCAGCTCGCGCCGAAGCTCCAGCTCCGTCTTCAGGTTGCGGATCTCCCGGTCGAGCGTGTCGCTCTCGTGGTTCACGGCCTTGACCGCGAGTTCGTTGGCTGCGACGTTGGGCTCCTTCTTGCCCGTGAGCAGCGTGCGCTGGAGCAGCAGCGCTTTTTCCAGCACCGACGACAGCGCCACCTCCGACGCGAGGCGCCGCGCCAGAAGGTCCTGGTCCGGCTCGTCGCGCAGCGCCTCGATCACGCCACGCGTGATTGGCAGCGACGTGCTGCCAGCCTCGCGCAGGTTCTCAAAGGTGGTAGTGCGCGTGCCGGAAACCAGCTCCTGAAGGACCTCCAGCTTCGCCTCGTACTCTTCCTGGATCAGCGGCGTCAGCCCGACGCCGGGCACCGTCTCGGTCTTGGTGCAGGAGTCGCAGGTGCGCTGCACCTGCTCTCCGAGGACCCGCGTGGCCCATTCGGTCGCCTGCTGCGGCGACGTCCAGGTCTGGCAGGACAGGCTCGCACAACTGGCGGACGCGATGGAGGATGTGTCCGTCACGCCACGACCGTTGACCAGGTTGTAGCCCGCGCGGGTGACGTCGCCGACCACCCGGATGGCGGACTGGCCTGCGCCACCAGCATTGCTGCCACCCACCCAGGGCACGCCGTCGTTGCCGCGGCGCGTCTCGGCCTGCTCGACGGCCGACACGGCATCGTTGCTGCCAACCGCGTCACGCAAGGCCATGCCTTCGGCCATCTGGCTCCAGCCAAGCTGGCCACCCGCTGTCTCGGCCATCTTCTCCGCCATGGCGCGGCACGTCAGCTTGGAGCGGTCGAAGTCCAGCCGCGCCTGCAGCACGCCGTTGGTCAGCAGGTTGTACAGGCCCGGATCGGCGCGCTGAATGATCAGCGCCGGCAGGGACGCTACCGCGCTGGTGGCGCTCTGGATTACGTTGCTCATGATCTGCTGAAAGCCGTTCGTGATGCCGTTGAGCTGATTGCGCAGCGTGGTCTGGATGCTCATGTCGCCGCAGATCAGGTTGCTGTTCCACCCCACACCGACCCCGATGGAGCGCATGCCGGCCGCGCGGCCCATGGACACCGCGCTGCCGCCGCCGATCGAGTACATGACGTCATCGCCAATGACGGGGCCGCTGTTCTGGTATCCGACCTGTGCCCACGCCAGGCCGCAGACCAGGGCGAGCGTGCCGGCCAGTGCCGTCGGGCGCAGCAGGCGGCACGCCTTGGTGGACAGGTTCTTCGGTTCAGGACGCTTCATCGTGGCACCTCAGAGGAAATCGACGCTGCCGAGGAACACCTGGCCCCGGCGTTCGCAGCACGCATACGGACGCCACAGCGCCCACGCGTAGTCGCCTTGCTGGGCTTGGGTCAGCGTGCCGCTGTGGGGGAACACCACGCAGGTGTTCGACAGGCGCGGCGTCAGTTCCTGCCACTTGCCGGTCGAGGCATCACCTTCCATCAGCGCGCCGGCCGGCCAGTAGCCATCACGCGCGTTGGCGAGCAGCGGCTGGTACACGTGCAACTGCCCGCGCCGCGTGACGACGTCACCGGCGCGCTGAGCCACGACCGCCCCGGATTTGTGGTCGTCGGTCTGGTGCAGGAAGCCGCCGCGCGGATAGACATTGCCCCAGAGGTTCATCGTGGTGCGCGCACCGACCTCGCGCCGGCCCGGGATCAGCGCCTCCGGGTAGGCCATCTCGGGCACGTTGTAGCGCCAGGCCAGCGTGTCCAAGGTGCTGAGCAGATACGGCATGAAGGCCGTTCCCGCGCCTTGGCAAAAATAGCCCGAGGACGAGGCGAACTGGTTGAACACCTCGCCGCCGGGATGGCCGATGACATCGGCGTTCTTGAATTTGGCGAGGTTGTTTTCGTGGTCTTCGTTGGTGGTGCCGTCGCCGCCTGCCTGGGCCGAGGCGTTCGGCATGCTCATCGCTCGCACTTCGACCCAGGGGTTCTCTCCGGTGTTGCTGTAGCTGGAGACGACCGCATCGGGGACGTAGTGCCGGACCTTGGTGGACGTGCGCACCGAGCAGCCGCCATAGGTGCAATACAGCCAGTAGCAGATGCCCACCACCCGGTACTCCAGGCAGTCCGGCGACATGACGGAGGACACGATGGTGACGGTGTTCAGGGCGTAGCTGCCCGTGGCGCTGACCAGCAGCAGCGAGGCCACGGCGACGCGCAGGCGGCGCAGCAGGTCGAATGGGCGATAGGTCACGGTTGCCTCCTCCGGTGCTGCTCGATGCAGGACACGGCCCGGGCCACGTCAGGCTCGCCATAGACCACATAGCGTTGGTCCACCACGACGGCCGGGATGGTCGTGACACCCAAACTCCATGCGTCGGTGATGCCCTGGTAGGCGGTGCCAATGCGGCGCTGAAGGTCGGTGCCGCCTTGGTTCAGGCGTTGCCGGACGATGGCTGCTGCGCGCTCGGGGTCGGCTGGCAGATCTGCGGAAAGCTCTGCTTCGAGCCCGGATGCCCGGTCCAGCTCGATCAGCCGCTCGCCGCCCATGGTCTTGACCGGGTGGCGGCTGTCGGTGACGACCACCACGTCGGCGGCGAACGCGGCCGGGCTGAATGCCGCGAACGACGCCGGCAGCACGATGGCCAGGCCAAGGGTTCGCCAGCCTGGTGCGAACCGGGTAAAAGCTCCTGGCATGTCTTGCACCCCGGAAGTTGATCAGGGCCATAGTCAAACGCCGAACCCCATGCGGCCCCAACAAACAATGCGCATCGCGGCCACCCCGCATACCTGCTTGTGTCGCCGCGCAGAAAAATGCGGAGGCCGAAGCCTCCGCGCTGATCAACGAAGCAGTACAACCCTTACAGCAGGCCGGACTCCGCAAAGGAGAACGGGGCACCCTGGCCGACGATGATGTGGTCCAGTACCCGCACATCGATGAGCGCCAGCGCGGCCTGCAGTTGCTGGGTCAGCATGCGATCCGCGCTCGACGGCTCGGAAATGCCCGAGGGGTGCTGGTGCGCGAAGACCACCGCGGCCGCATTCAACTGCAGAACACGCTGCACAACGACACGCGGATAGACCGAAGTCGCGTTGATCGTGCCCCTGAACAGCGGCTCGTAGGCCAGTACCTGGTGCATGCTGTCCAGGAACACAGCGACGAATATTTCGTTGGGCTCGGCCACCAGCTTCACGCGCAGGTAGTCGCGCACGGCCGTGGGGTCGAGGAGTTTCGGACCCGCTTTGAAAACCCGCTTCTCCAGCAGCGCAATGGCTTGCTGGATGATCCAGTCCTCGTGCTGGGCAGCGATGGCGGAAAGCGACTCCAGGCAGGAGTCATTGACGACGAAAGACATGGCGAACCTCCAAATGGTGAGATCGGAGGGCGCGCGCCCGGGGAGGGCAAGCCCTCCTGGGGAACGAACAAGGTGCATCCATCACCGCGGTGGCGGTGATCGTTCGCGGCCAGGATGCGAGGCGAACGGGTTGCGGTCAGCGCAGCGGACTGCGCCGTAGCCTTGAAGACCGGGGCTACCTGGGCATGTCGCCGACGACGTCGGCAGGCATTTCCGATGTGGGTATGGCGGCGGGATCGCCGGCCGCGAGCATGTCCATGGCCGACAGCAAGGCATCGCCCTCGATCGGGCCCTGCAGCAGGATCGCCTTGCCGGTTTCGCGATCGTGCAGCCGCAGCGATGGCGTGGCGATCACGCCGCTGTTCGTGGCTTCCGCCGTCTGGGCGCGGATCGGTGCATCGGGCCGCTCGCTCGCCAGACACTGCTCGATCGCTGGAGTGAGGTCGGGGTAGCGCAGCCCTTCAGGCAAGCCCTGGCCGTCGCTCCGCGTGTGGGCATAGACCCATTCGACGGCCTGCCAAAAGGCGGCATGGCTGCCGGCTTCGCCCGCGCATTCCGCCAGGCGCGCTTCGGCGGACGCGGCTGGCTCATGCGCGGCCAACGGCAGGTGGTGCCATTGCAAGGTCACGTCCGCATTGCCGGCCACCCAACGCTTGAGCACTGGAAAATAGGACCGGCAGAACGGGCATTCGAGGTCCGCGTAGAGCGTCAGCGTGAAACGCCCTTCCGGATTGCCCATCTGCCACGGAGGCCCAGCCACCTGCGTGTCGCTGACTGGCGCCGAAGTCTGAGGTGTGGACCCGCCTGGCGAACGTGACACGAGCCAGATCAGCAGCAGCGCAACCAGCACCGCGGCCAATGCCCAGGGCCAGCGGAACTGCCAGCGCCGACGACGGAACGCCTGGACCTGCATCGGAATGGATGGGCGTTTCTGTTCCATGGCGTTCTCCGGTGTACGGCAGATTCAGGGCAGGTCCAGGGCCGGCGACTCGATGCCGCGTGCCCGGTCGATCTTCTCGGCCACCTTGAAGGCGGCATCCAACTCGCTGACGCCGTGCTGCTGCATGAGCTGGTAGCGCTCGGCCTTCTCTTCGGGTTCGGTCTGCGCGAGCGCGAGATACAGGCTCGGCGGCACGGCGCGGAAGAGCACCTCCATGCTCTTGGAGAGGATGACGCCCTCGGTGAACTTGCCCGCTTCCTTGCGTGCCGAGAGCATCAGCGCTTTCTGCGCTTGGCTCAGTTCGCGGAACCGCGCGATCTTCTCCACTTCATCGGGGGGCATCGACAGGCAGATCCACCACTCGATCATGTTGAGCATCGGCTCCGCGGCGCGCGGTAGGTCGTCAATATTTTGTGTAGCTAGCCAGTACCAGGCCCCCAGCTTGCGCCACATTTTTGTAATTTTCACGGTATACGGCGCGAGCAGCGGGTTCTTGGTGATCACGTGGCCTTCGTCGGTCACGTTGATGATCGGGCGGCCGAGATACTGGTCACGCTCCGCGATGTTGTTCACCGTGCTGATGAGGCTGATGTACGCGATCGAGAGCTGCGCGTTGTAGCCCTCGCGGGCGTAGGTCGCCAGATCGACCAGCGTGATGTCGGCCTCGGGCCACGGCGTGCCGTCGCGGTCGAACATCTCGCCGTCCGTGCCTTGGCAGAACATGTCCATCGCGTCCGCCATCTCCAGCAGCCGCACGCGCCGCATCTCGGGCAACGTCGGGTCCTGGCCGCGGGTGCGCAGCGCATTGCGCACATCGCGCGTGAGCACAGTGCGCTTCTCTGCCACGCAATGTTCGGCCGCGTCGAGGATGCACTGGCGGATCAGCGAGCGGTCGGCCCGCGTCATCCGCGCTTCTTCCTTGTCTTCGCCGCCCGTGATCATCAGCCGTGCCGTGATCTCCAGCTCGCCCAGCACGTCGCGCTGCTCGTCCGCCTCCATGGCCGAGGCATCCGGTGGCAGGTCTTCGTCCAGTGCATCGGCATCGAGCGTCTGCACGTCGCTGGGCGTTTCGATCAGCCGGCGTGCGTCGGCGAACGGCGCCAGGCTGATGCCCGAGCCGGGTGCCAGCTTGACCCGGTTCACGGTCAGCCCCAGGCGCCTGGCGAAGTCGCTGAACAAGCCGAAGCTGTTGCCGGCTTCCACGATGAAGAGGCGCGGCCGATAGATCGCGGTGACCTGGTTCAGCAGGTTGTTGAGCGTGGCGCTCTTGCCCGAGCCCGTGGGACCGAACAGGAACAGATGGGCATTCATCTGCCGATCCAACCTGTTCAAGGGGTCAAACGTAATCGGGCCGCCTCCGCGATTGAACATCGTGATGCCGGGGTGCCCCGTGCCCTGGGCGCGGCCCCACACCGGCGACAGGTTCGCCGCGTGCTGGGCGAACATCAGTTGCGTGTACCACCGGCGCCGGTCCTTGCCGGGGTTGTAGCAGCACGGCAGCCAGCGCAGGTAGCTGTTGAGCGGCGCCACCTCGTCGTCCTCGCGCACCGGCTGCAGGCCGGCGTTGAGCATCACGTTCGCGAGGTCCAGGCCGCGCCGATCCAGTTCCGCCTCGTCGCGCCCGCGTAGGTAGAACGCCAGAGTGCCCCGGTAGAGCTTGTGCGCGCTGCCGATCAGGGAGCGGGCTTCATGCACGTCCTTGAGCGTCTGCTCCGACGCCAGCGTCTCGCCCACAGCTTTCTTCGCCAGATGGTTGAGGTCCGATTCGAGGACGTCCTGCGGCGTGGCCACCATGGTGAGACACATCAAGGTGTCCTCGGGCATCTGATCGAATAGCGTGTTGATCGCGTCTCCCTTGCGGGTCTCGCCGGTCAGGTGCCCGGTGCCGGGCGGCATGCGCAGCCGGTCGGTGATCAGCACGCGGTGCGGCATGCCGTCGAAGTACCAGGCCCCTTGCGCCACGTCCGAGCGCGGCTGCCCAAAGAACAGCCGCTGGCTGAAATCCCGCCCGCTCGCCAACTCGATCTCGCCGGCCTCGCTTTCCTCGGTACTGTCCGGATAGCGCGCCAACGCGTAGAAGCGCTCCCGGTCCTCCACCCCAGGGCCGAGCAGCGTGGGGCGCGGGTTGAACCATCGCAGCAGCCAGTCGTGAACGTCCGCTGCAACCATGCGCCGGGCCTGGATGCCGGCGTTCGCCAGGCCGCCGCATAGGCGGTCGCAGACGATGCCCAGCATCTGCTCGGGTGTCTGGCCGCGGCGGTTTGCCTGTCCCTGTCCGCTCGCGCGGCGGTACACCACCATGCGCACACGCCGCGTCTGCCCGCGCCAGCGCAGCCGCGTAACCACCGTGTCCTCGAACAGGCCGCCGGGCTTGGCCACAGCGCGCAGGTGGTGGCCGAAGAAGCGCAAGTAGAACTCGGTGAACGCCGAGCCGCGCGCACGTGGCTGCACGTAATCGCGCAAGGTCTGCATGTACTGGTCGAAGCTCGGTTCGTCCTGGGCATAGAGCTGGAGCACCCACGGGTTCTCGTCCAGTTCATCGAAACTGTCCTGAAGCGCGTTTTCCAGGGCGTCGCGGGCATGCGCGAGCCAGCCGGGTTCCCGGCCTTCGGTGCCCAGCGGCACCAGTTCGTAGAACGCCGCCACCGATTGGCCATCCTCCAGGAGCATCGATTTCGACCCGGGCAAGAACTCCACCCAGGGCAGCAGTTCCACGAAGGACGGCGCAACGTCGTACAGCGCCTGCTCGTCGGCCACGGTCGCTGGCTTGCGGCCGTGGACTGCCGAACCGGGTTCGGGGATGCCGGCCTGGCGCAAGGCCTCGACGTGGCGCTGCCAGCTGTCCGGCTGCTCATCGCTAGCCGGGCTACTGGAGCCGGCGCCGGCCAGCTTCGGCCATGGGAGTTTCCACCGCATCAGTAGTCCTCCACGCGCTCGCCCGGCATCGCGTACTGGATGCGCTGGTAGAGCGGGAAGACGGTCGTGTAGCCGGGCACCGGCACGGGATCGGTGCCGGCCAGATGCGGGTACACGTACATCACGAGATCGGGATTGGGCAGGCGCTGGAACTGGCGGTGGACCTCATTGCGCGCGGTGCGCGTGTAGCGCATCTGCTCGACAGGTGCGGCCTGCACGTCGGCGTCGGTCAGGGGCCGACGCAGGCTCTGGCGCGCATCGAGCAGCTGGCGGCCGGCGTTCCGTCCGGCTGCGCCACCGCCGTCGCCGGCCTCCTGCTGCCAGATGTCCATCATCGTGCGGTCACCGTGGGTCAGCAGCTTTTCCTTGCTGGTGGCGCAGCCGCCGAGCACCGCGACGGCGAGGGCCAGCACCAGGCCCTTAATCGAGTTCGAGAGCATGGCTTTCTCCTGCGCGGTGATCGACCTTGCGGCCTTCGGGATCGAAGTCGATGGCGAGCGGTTTTTCGAGGTGGACGGCGACCTTGGCGCCGGGCTGCACATAGACGGCGGCGAACGCCTGGCCGTAGAGCTTGTTGACCCAGGCCGACATGTCCCGGACACCGCCCGCGAGAATCTGGCCGACCGCTTCCTGGCCGGTGATGCCCACGGTGCCGATGGAGCCGTCCGAGCCGACATAGGACATGCGGCCGCTGTCGCTCTCGATGAGCGAGGCCACGCCGGCACCGGCCGCGGTGATCAGGGCCTGCGAGCCGAGGTACTGCTGGGCGTTGCTGCGCCGCTCGCCGCTGACGCAGGGGATGCCGTGCGGGTCGCTGATCCAGCCCAAGCCGTCGCGTTGCTGGTTGTTCTGCTGGTTGCCCTCGCGGTCTTCGGGGATCGTGCGGATCGTGCCGTCGTTGAAGACGAACGTGATGCTGCGCACCTGGCCGCGCACGCACGAAAGCGTCCAGTCGCCCGATGCGGTGCCGCTGAACACGGCGCCGGCCACGTCGGGAATGTCGATGCCATTGGCGGTCAGGTTGTCCGGCCCGACCAGGACTTTGAACGGATAGGGATCGTTGACCGTGCCGTCGATCGGCACGCGGCCGATCAGCGCGGTCATGGCGACCGAACCCATGAGCGTGGAGTTGGTCGGCACGGTATAGACCGGCTTGGCACTCTTGACCCCAGAGGCGCGGGCGCCCGCGTTGGCCACGGTTTCCGCGGTGGTTTCGAGCGTGCTCTGCGCCGGGCCGAAGCTCGTGGGGAAGCTCATTCCGCCGCTCGCGCCACGACCGCCGTTGCGCCCCTCGGCGGGCTTTGCGTCGTCCGGCTCGACCCACCGCACGCCGCCCTCCATGCCGGCCTCGTCGCCGCCCTGCAGCCCCAGGCCCACGGGCAGGTCCGCATGGCCGCCGCCGCGCCCGCCGATGCTGTCCAGGCGCCGCTGCAGGTCGGCGAGCAGCCCTTCGGTCTGCTGGCGCGCGCTGGCCGCCTGCTCCTGGTCGCGGCGCAGGTTGGACCGCTCGGATTCGAGCGCCGAGTTGATGCGCTGGTCGATGGAGTTCTCGCGCTGGCGCAGTCGCTGGTTCTCTTCACGCTGCGACTTGTTGTCCGAGAGCGCGGTCTGAAGCTCGGTGCGCAACTGCTTCACTTGGGCAACGAGCGTCGCCACGGTGTCGCGCGGGGTGTCGCCTTCGATGCCCAGCGCCTTCATTTCCTCGGGCGTGAGCTGGGCGCCGTTGTCCGCCGCGGGTGGCGCCGTGCTGCCTCCACCCGAGAACAGCCGGATACCGACGAACAGCACCAGGATGGCGACAGGGATCATCAGCCACTTGAGCAGGCCGTTACTGCGCATGGCGGGCCTCCTTGGCGTTCTCGTCGCCGTCCGGCTGCGGCAGATGCACGGCAGGGTCGAAGCGGTGAATCGCCGGCAGCAGCGACTGCGCGAGGCCGCGGCCGCCCGTGACCAGGTAGAGGACGGTCGTGTCCTCGGGCGTGCCGCGCGGGCCCAGCGCCTCGTGCTGGAAGGTGGCGGTGAGGAAATCGCCTTGCAGCACGCGCGGGTCGAGCGCGACCCAGTCGGCGCCGGTGTTGGTGAGGCGCACGGCAGTCACCCATTGGTCTTCCAGGCGCCACGACGCGAGCACGGCCGCGCGCACCGGCAGCGTTGGCATCAGTGTGTCCAGGTCGAGGTCGCGGGGAAGGTTGACCCGCATGACGCCCGGAAGCGGCTCGACGGTGCGCAGCGGTGCGTAGAGGTTCTGCGCGGCGAAGCGCGTCAGCACGACAGGGACCGGAGTTTCGCGCCGCGCGGTCCGCGCACCTGCCTGGCCCTGGGCGCGTGCCGGGGCCTCGGCACTGTCGGCCTGCTCGCCATAGCGTCCCGGTGCGCTGTCACCCTCGACGATGCGCACCGGCTCCAGCTCGGCTTCCCCGTCCTTGGGCGGTTCGGCTGCGATGTCCAGCAGGATCAGCGCGCCCGTGTCGGCGTCCTGCAGTTGCAACCGCGTGGGCTCGATCGGCTCGCTGGCACGCAGGTACACCGCGCCGCCCGCACTCTGCACGCGCAGGCGTTTGCCCACGCCTGCGGGCACGCCCACGCGCACGTTCCGGTCGATGAATACGATGCGTTCCTGACCGACCTTCAGCGGCACTGCCAGTGGCATGCGTTCCCAACGCAGGATCTCCACCGCCTGGGCGACGGGTGCCGCGGCCACGGCCAGTAGCCCCAGCAGCGCGAGTACAGGATGCTTCATGGGGTGTTTCCTCCTTGAGGCGCTTGCGGATTCAGGTCACTCGGCGCCGGGCGCGCCGGCTCCGGTGCACTGATGCGCTGGGGCGCGCCTTCGTAGCAGTCCAGCGCCAGGCCGAACGGGTTGCGGGCGGGATCGACGTCCACCCGCGTGACCTTGATCGGATAGCGCACCAGGGCGCGTTTGACCTGCTCGGCGCCGTAGTACTCGTCCGCCGTGATGTCCAGCGTCACCACCCAGTCGCGATCGGATACGGTGCGCACGCGCGCCGTGGGGTCGTCGCCATAGCCGCGGCCGGGAATCTCGTAGATGCCGCGCACGCGCTGACGCAGCTCGCCCGTGGAGCGGCGGTAGTCATAGTCCGCCCGCAGGAAGGCCTGGCAGGACGGGGTGAGGTACGGCGAGAGCGTATGGAGGTTGCGCGAGTAGTCTTCTTCGCCATTGGTCGGCCAGCGGTTCAGCGTCTGGAACACGTAGAACGTGAACGCATAGACCGATTCGGGCGGCACTTCCCACCACTTGCGGGTACTGCCAGAGCGCAGGTCGGGCGGGACGTGGATGGTCAGGTCGCGCGGCGCGCTCCACCAGCCGCCGCCCATGACCAGGGCGACAATGACCAGCGCGCCCGCGCCCAGGCGCAAGGTCTTGATGTGCGCCTGCAGGTGGGCGATCTCGTTCTTGAAGCGGCTCATCGCATGCTCCTGCGGGTGGACCAGAAGCCCGAGCGCGAGATCAGCACGTGGCCGCCCACCCAGCCGGCCATCAGCGGATGGCGCGTTGCGATGCGCCACTGCAACTGTCGATACAGCCAGGTGTCGGGGCGCCCACGCTTGAGGCGGCGCAGGATGCCGCCGCCGATGAACACGCCCAAGGCCACGCCCAGGACAACGAACGTCGGTGCGATGGCGATCGTGCGGAACACCCACGAAAGCGGCGCGCCGACCAGCAGGCCGGCCGCGCCGGACAGGCCGCAGCAGATCCACAGCTCGTCGGCGGTGAGGCCGCGCACGACCACGGGATGGCGGTTGAGCCGGTGCGGAAGGAACGTGACCGTCCCGTCCGCACGGACGTGCTGCTGCTCGGACATACCGGCCTCGCTTACAGGATGCCGGTGGCTTCGGTGAGCAGCCAGATGCCGATCACGAGCAGCACGGCGCCGATGGCGACCGTGAGGCCGAATTGGCCCCACGTCTTGCGGCCGGTGTGGATCTCCGCGTAGGTGCCGTAGGCGTGGTAGCAGACGCCGATGAACATCGACGCCACCACCAGCAGGGCCACGAGCATGATGATGTCGTAGCCGTAGTTGCGGATGGTCTCCATGATGCCGTTGCCGGTGCCGCGCGTCGGGTTCTCCAACTGCGGCAGACCTTGCGCGAACGACAGTGCGGGCAGCGCGGCGGCGCCCAGGGCCACGGCGGCGCGCTGGGCAAAACGGGAAGTGAGGTTGCGGTTGTGCATGGTCGGGCCTTTCATGTCAGGACAGGAGGAAGAAACTCAGGACGAGGTACATCGCGACGAAGCGGATGCAGACGCCGAGGAACTGGCGCTGGTTGAGGCGGCTCTCGGACCACCCCACATAGGCCGTTCGGATGGCCCAGACGCCCCACACGAGCAGGACCGCGAACACGACGCCGACCAGGACGGTCGCCATCGCGGAAGGCGCGATACCGCTGTTGGCTTGAAATGCCGAGACCTGGGCGCCGTTCATTGCTCGCCCTCCGCAGTCGTCTTCGGCGATGGCGAAGCGGCCCGCTCGGTGCGGTAGTCGCCGGCCAGTTCGGAGGGGTCGCGCGGCTGAGCGCGTGATGGCGTCAGGTGGAACTGGATGCCGGCGCGCACGCGCGCCAGGTCAGCCAGCAGCCGTGGGTAATCGAAGTGGTAGCGCTCGCCCGGCTGGATGGGGGCATGCGCGGCGCTGTCCGCGACGGTGCGTTCCAGCGCGTCGAGCTGGCGCAGCGCGGCGACCAACTCCTGGCGCTGCGCCGGGGACTCGGCCAATGCCATCGGGGACTGGCCCAGCACGAGGGCCGTCACGAAAAAAGTGGGCACGCCGCGATGCGCGGCGCGCAGCCAGATCGAAGCCACCATCGCGCCATTCCTGTGTGATCAGCAATGGGTTGATCGTGGAGATCAGGGCTGTTTCAGGCCGCAAACAATAGGAACTGGCGGACGACCGGATTGGGCATGCTGCGAGCGAACCTACAAAAGCACGGGTCGCGCTTCGATTATTGCGTTTTTCGAGTATTTCGAATATGATCGGCTCTGCAACCGTTTTCGCTTAGGAGCTACCCATGACCACCGCCACTGCCCAATCCAAGATGACCCTTCCCGCCGCGGGAGAGGTGAAGGCAGCCGTCCAGGGTCAACGTGCCTTGGCGGCTTACCTCGCAACCCAGTTCGAGACGCAGCACATCCAGATCTTTGATGACCACAAACAGGCTCATCAGGTGGAACTGCCTACCTCGGCTTTACGCCTGCTGGTCGACATCCTGGCCGAGTTGGCCGATGGCAATGCAGTAAAGGTGGTGCCCGTCCATGCAGAGCTGACGACCCAAGAGGCGGCGGACTTGCTCAACGTGTCCCGTCCCCATTTCGTCAAGCTGCTCGAAGATGGGGTGTTGGCATTTCATCGCACCGGCAAGCACCGCAGGGTGAGGTTCGCCGATCTGATGCAGTACAAGGAAGCGCGCGAGCGCGCCAGTGAGCAGGCGATGGCCGAACTCGCTCAGCAGTCGCAAGAGTTGGGAATGGGATACGAATGAGGCATTCCCCATTCACCGCCGTCTACGACGCGTGCGTTCTATATCCCGCGCCACTGCGGGATTTCCTGATGTGGCTCGGCCTGTCTGGCCGCTTCCGGGCGCGGTGGAGCCAAGCCATTCATGAGGAGTGGAAACGCAACCTGTTGATCAACCGCCCCGATCTCACCCGGGTTCAGGTCGACAGGACGTCGGATCTCATGGACCGGGCAATTCCGGACGGCTTGGTGGAGGGCTACGAAGCGCTCGTGGCAGGCCTGACATTGCCCGATCCGGACGACCGGCACGTCCTGGCTGCGGCGATTCGCTGCGGTGCGAGCGTGATTGTGACGTTCAACGAACGGGATTTCCCGAACGATCTGCTGGCTCCGTACGGCATCGAATCGCAGCACCCCGATGAGTTTGTGGACAACCTACTGGATCTGGACGCGGCCGCCGTGGTGTCGGCTGCGCAGCGCCAGCGTGCCCAACTCAAGCATCCGCCGATCGAGGTGGACCGCTATCTCGAAATCCTGCTGCGCCAGGGCCTTGTGCAAACGACCAAGGTGCTGGCGACCTATCGCACCATTCTCTGACCCGCCGAGAGCCACGGATGACCAAGAATCCTTCATCAGACGCCACTTTGCCGAAAGGCATCCATCGAAGCTGGAAGCTGCCGGACACGTCGCTGGGCGCCCTGTGGGATTCCATCGTCATGGACGAAGCTCTCAAGAAGCAGTTGCTGTCACAGGCGATCGTCAACTTCACGGTGCGCCCCAAGGTGGAGCGCACGGTACTCCCCCTGCACGGCGTGATCTTGTTGGTCGGCCCGCCGGGGACTGGGAAGACCTCCTTGGCACGGGGCTTGGCGCATCGTGTGGCCGAATCTTTTTCTTCTGCGAAGTTTCGATTGCTGGAAGTAGAGCCTCACACGCTGACGAGCTCTGCAATGGGAAAGACTCAACGCGCCGTGGCAGACCTGTTCTCGCAATCGATCGCAGAATCCGCAGCGGCGGGCCCGACGATCGTCCTTCTGGACGAGGTCGAAACGCTTGCGGCTGATCGAGCCAAGCTCAGCCTGGAAGCCAACCCGGTTGATGTGCACCGGGCCACCGACGCGGTGTTGGTGCAGTTGGACATGTTGGCCGAACGCAACCCGCATCTGCTGTTCGTGGCCACCAGCAACTTCCCACAGGCCGTCGACAGTGCCTTCCTATCTCGTTGCGACATGGTGATGGAGGTGCCACTGCCCGGCAAGGATGCCTGCAAGCAGATCCTGGTGGACTGCCTGAATGGCCTGGCAAAGACATTTCCGGGGATTGGCAAGCTTTCCTCGGCTCACCAGTTCGACGCGTGCGCTGGCGAGTGCGTCGGATTGGATGGTCGGGCCATTCGCAAGGTCGTAGCCAACGCCCTCGCGGCCGACCCGCAAGTGGCTATCGATCCGAACAAGCTTTCCGTAGAGCACCTGCGCAGTGCGATACGACAGGCAACGCAAATGCGCCTTCAAGGAGGGAAGCAAAAATGACCACCGTTGTCAGCCGGACGTTTCGCAGCTCGCCGCACCGCGATGCGTTGCAGACGTGGGATGCCATTGTCGAACTGCTCACTCAGGGCAAGGACGGCACGGCTCGCTCTGAACTCAGGGCCGTGGCGGGCGTGGCCGCCAGCTTGATCGCCGACCAGGCACCCAAGAGCGCGCCCATCGTTGCGACATGCGATGGACCACGGACCAGGATCTACTGCCTCTTCGACGAAGACGCGATCGATGGTGATGATGCCAACGAAGAAGTCTTGGGGTTCGAGCCGTTGAAGGGAGACTGGGGAGTCTCGCTGCCGTGTCCGAAGGAGCAGCTCGGCTGGGTGCAAACCGCGCTCAAAAAGCACAGTTCTCGCATCATTGCACGGGACTTGAGCCAAGGAATTGCCACGCAGGCGCAGGCCGATGCTGGACAAGCGCTGTCGCTCGACCTCGGAGGTTTCCTCAAGTCATGAGCACCGTCGCCACCTACTCGTACACGCACTCGGTTACCTATGTGACCGACAACATCCTCAAGAGCTTGAAAGACATCATCCTGCTCAGTGGGCTGGACCCCGAGCACTTCGCGGATCGCTGGGAGAGCAATACCCGAGCCATCAAGACGTGGCTCGGGACCGGTGATCTGCGCAAGGTGATTCTGGAGATCTACAACCCGGCAACCGACAAACTCGTGACCCGATGGGATATCGACATCGTGTATGGGTGGTCCGATGGCGACGGCAGCTTCTGGACAGATACCGAGCAGTTGAAGTACGCGATCAAGAAAGCTGGGCTGCTGCCATCGCAGGCCAAGTACAAGTTAATGCTCGATACAAAGCCAGGGCGGCCTGATGTGGAGGGGTGGAGCAAAGGAAGTTATCGCTCGACGGATGGAATGGTCAAGCAGAGCCTAGGCTCGACTGTCGAACACAGCGGCCTGGCGGGTCAGGCCGGATATTGGAGGCAACGCTGATGCTGTCGATCGATGAAGCTTTTCGCAAGTTCAAGTCGCGTCTGGAACTCAACGAACGCGAACAGAAGAATGCCTCGCAACGCCAGAACGAAGTGCGGGACTACCTGCAGACCAAGTTCGGCATTGCGCGCAGCTTCCTGACCGGGTCCTATGCTCGATACACGAAGACGAAGCCGCTCAAGGATATCGACATCTTCTTCGTGCTGAAGGACTCGGAGAAGCATTACCACGGCAAGGCCGCATCGGTAGTGCTGGATGATTTCCACTCTGCATTGGTGGAGAAATACGGTTCGGCGGCCGTGCGCAAACAGGCGCGCTCGATCAACGTGGATTTCGGTGTTCACATCGACGCGGAGGACAACACGGACTACCGGGTGGTCAGCGTGGATGCGGTGCCCGCATTCGACACCGGCGACCAGTATGAGATCCCCGATACGGCGTCCGGAAAGTGGATCAAGACGGACCCGGAGATCCATAAGGACAAGGCGACCGCAGCGCACCAAGCCTATGGCAATGAGTGGAAAGGTCTCGTGCGCATGGTGAAGTACTGGAACAACAATCCCAAGCACGGCGATCAGAAGCCGGTGAAGCCCTCGTTCCTGATCGAGGTAATGGCCCTTGAGTGTCTTTACGGCGGCTGGGGAGGATCGTTCGATCGCGAGATCCAGTCGTTCTTTGCCACGCTTGCCGATCGTGTTCATGACGAGTGGCCGGATCCCGCCGGACTTGGCCCGGCGATCAGCAACGATATGGATGCCGCGCGCAAGCAGCGCGCGCAGCAGCTGCTGTTCCAGGCGAGCCAGGACGCAAGCATCGCCATCGACCACGCGCGTCGTGGTCGCAATATCGAAGCGCTTCGCGCCTGGCGCGCACTGTTTGGCCCCAAGTTCCCACTGTCCTGATTCCATCGGCTTCCATACACGTCCCATCGAGGTACAGCATGTCCCAGTGGTCGCTTTCCCAGCTCCTGTCGTCCCTGCATGAAGACATCCAGCAGCGCTTGTCCGTAGTACGCAAGACCTTCGGTCACCCGGGTACGAAGGGGGATGCGAGCGAGAACGTCTGGATCGACATGCTGGATACCTATCTGCCCAAACGGTACCAGGCGGCGAAGGCGCATGTGGTGGACAGCCTGGGGAACTTCAGCCAGCAGATCGATGTGGTGGTGTTTGATCGGCAATATTCGCCTTTTATCTTCACCTACGAGAACGAGACGATCATTCCAGCCGAAAGCGTGTACGCCGTGTTCGAGGCCAAGCAGACGGCTGACGCGGGGCTTGTGGCCTATGCCCAGGAGAAGGTCGCCAGTGTGCGCAGGCTGCACCGCACGAGCCTGCCGATCCCGCACGCTGGCGGGACCTACCCAGCGAAGCCGTTGATTCCGATTCTGGGTGGCTTGCTCACCTTCGAGAGCGAATGGAGTCCTGCATTGGGTCCATCCATGGACAAGGCGCTGAACGCAAACCTCACCGAGGGGCGTCTGGACATCGGATGCGTTGCCGCCCACGGGCACTTTTTCTATGACCAAGCCAGCGGCGCGTACAGCTACACCAACGAAAACAAGCCGGCGACCGCGTTTCTTTTCAAGCTGATCGCGCAGCTTCAGTTCAGTGGAACGGTCCCCATGATCGATGTGGAGGCTTACGGTCAGTGGTTGACCAAGTGAGGGGGCGCTGTGGCAAGCATACGTTCGGAGTACCACCGGTTCCTGGCGCACTTGGCGCAGCGGCACGTGCACGACGACGTGCGCCGGCTGGCGCACCTGGTGCTCGATCACCTGCAGCCACTGGCCGAGGTCGGTGCTGCACGCCGGGGGCGCTCCACGCGCTTGGCGCCGCTGGCCATCGCGCATCTGGCGCAGATGCCTGTCGCCTACGACGGGGACGCGCGCGGCCCCGAAAACGGGCCGGCGCTCGGGCGACTGCACCAGCTCGAAGTCGGGCCGTTTCGAGGATTCATGCGGCAGGAGACGTTCGACCTCAGCCATGACATCACCTTGGTCTACGGTGCCAACGGCACCGGCAAGAGCAGCTTCTGCGAAGCCTTGGAAGTGGCGATGCTCGGTTCGATCAGCGAAGCGCAGGCCAAGCGGGTCGACCAGCGGACGTACTGCAACAACGCTCGCCTGCGCCGCCACGTCGCGCCAGTCCTGTCGTCTACGGCGGCGGGCGAAGCGCAGGCCGTCCAGCCCGACGAAGCTGAGTATCGCTTCTGCTTCATCGAGAAGAACCGCCTCGACGATTTCGCCCGAATCGCCGCGCGGACCCCGAGCGATCAGCGCCAGCTCATCGCCACCCTGTTCGGCGTGGACCAGTTCAGCGAGTTCGTGCGCGGCTTCAACCCCTCGCTCGATCAGGACCTGATGCTTGCCGGCGTGCAGGCGGCGCAGCGTCGCCTGCGGTTGGCGAACTCCGAACAGACCATCGCCGCCTACCCGCAGAAGATCGCAGCGGTCGAGGGCCTGGAACAAGCTTTGGCGCAGCGCATGTCACCTGGCGCGACCTATCAAGCCTGCGTGGACTGGCTGCTGGGTACGCCGCAGCAGCAAGGACGGCTACCGTATGTCCAGGCTCAGCTGGACGCCAACCCGCCTGCCATTCACGAGGTGACCCAGGCCCGCCTGCAAGCGTTGCTGGCAGAGGCCTACCGCGTCCAGGGACTGTGGCAAGCGTCTTCCGCGCAACTCGCGGCCCGCGCGGGCGAGGTGTCGTACGCGAAGCTCTACGAGGCCGTGCAAGCGTTGGCGGACGGGGCGACCGCGTGTCCGGCATGTGGAACCGGACTGGCCGCTGTGGCACAGGACCCGTTCGCCAGGGCGCGAATGGGCCTGGAGCAGCTCGCGCAACTGGCCGTCCTGCAGCAGCAAGAGGCCGGGCATCGGACGCAGTTGAGCGAGGCGGTCCGAGCGCTGTGGGACGAAATGCGCCGCGTGGTGGCGGCGGCTGGGGTCGCTTGTCCTGCCGAATCGCAGGCCGCGGGCCTGCCACTGCTGCCTCCCACGTCGGCGGGCAATTGGCTCGGCGGCTGGGTGAATGGGGACCAGCGCGCCTGGCAAGCCCTCTTACGGATCGCACAGATCATCGAAGGCTTCGACGCGCAGGCGCGCGACGTGCATGCCCAGCGCGGCGCGATGGCCCAGGAGCGGGACCGCCTGCAACAGCATCAGCTGGAGATCGAACGGCTGCGGACCATGCGCACGACTGCGGATCAGGAGCTGGCGGCCGCCCGCCAAACCGTGGCCCAATTCGACGACGCGAACCGCGGCCTGATCCAGGCGGCCACGGACGAAATGCCGGTGGTGGTGCACCATCAGCGGGTCAAGGCCGCCTACGACGGCTTCCTACCCGAGATTCAGGCATACCTGACCGCTCTGCCGGGGGTTCTGCTACAGGGGCTGGGAGACCAAGCCCGCCATCTCTACAACGCATTCAACCGGGCCGATCCGCCCGGCGATCTGCTGCACGCGCTGTGGTTGCCCGTGGCCGAGAACGGCAAGATCGAGGTGGAGTTCGCCGGCGAGCCGGGCGTGCGCTACGACGCGTTGATCGTCTTCAGCGAAGGGCACATCAAATGCTTGGGTCTGGCGATTCTGCTTGCCAAGAACCTCGCGCAGGGCTGCCCCGTGGTCATCTTCGATGACGTCGTCAATGCGATAGACGACGACCATCGCGATGGCATCTGGCGTACCTTCTTCGAGGACGGTTTGCTCCACGGCAAGCAGGTTATCCTCACCTCGCACGCAGAGGAGTTCCTGCACCGCATCCAGCAGGAGTTGGGCGTGCGCCGCGCCGCGGCCATCAAGCGCTACAAGTTTCTCCCGCATCAGGGAGAGCACGAACTGCGGGTCGACAGCGACCCGCCAGCGAAGAACTATGTTCTTCTGGCCCAGCAGGCGTTGGCGGCTGACGAGAAACGCGAGGCACTGCGCCAGGCCCGGCCGGCGCTGGAGAGTCTGACGGACCGCCTGTGGACGTGGCTGGGTCGGCGGGCGGACGGCCGGATCGACATCAAGCTGAGCGGGCCCCGCGCGCCTTGGGAGCTGAACAATAAATGCACCAAGTTGCGGTCGGCCGTCGAGCGTATCGCGGCGCAACATGCGGGTGCGCCGGATGCCGTAGGGGCGTTGGTCAGGCTGCTCAATGTCAGCGGTACGAGTATTGAATGGGGTTACCTCAATAGCGGTGTGCACGACGCTCAGCGCGATCATGAGTTCGATCGGGCGACGGTAAGAACGGTCGTCGAGGCGGTTACGGCGTTGGATGCTGCTCTTGATACCCTGCAGAACCGATGAACGGCACACGGCTTTGCAGAGCAGTGCCGCCCGTGTCACCTCATAAGTACTTCTTGAAGCTGCCTGCGGTCAGGCTGACTGCCATCCCCAGCAACGCCGCGCTGGGCAGCAGGATGACCAGAGGATGCACCGCTATGGGCAGTGCGAGATAGGTGACCCAAGGCAGCACGGCCAACGGCATCAGGCTGGCCTTCGCGCGGTGGTAGATGAAGCCGGATTCGCGGCCCGCGCCGAACCGGCGCACATCCCGTCGCACCAGGCCGTCGATCAGGCCGACGAATGCTGCAGTGAGGATCAGCGGCAGCGTGAGTACCAGGACCAGCAGGCGCACCAGGAAGGTGAGCGTCGTGAAGGCCGCAGCGATCAGGTAGCTTTCGGCCCAGACATAGACTTGGCTGATGTAGTAGCGGAAGTTGCGGCTCTGCCCGTGGCTGGCCGCGCGGGCGCGCTCGGCGGTCTGGCTCATGCGCTCCAGCAACCCCGAGCGCACGAACACCCACTCGTACCCGGTATCCACCAGCTCGTGCGCCGTGCGCCCGGGCTCCTGCACCACCACGCTGCGCGTGAAGTGGTTGGACAGGTGCCCGAGTTCGTACTGCAGCATCTGCTGGGAGTGGCGCCAGCCCTGGTCCTTCCAGAACAGGTGCATGCCGACGCACTCCACCACGATCGAGAACAGCAGCGAGCCGATGAGCACCCCGAGCAGCCGGAACGGCAAGGTGATGGTGCCGACGATCAGCCCCTGGCGCTGGTTCTGCTCCCGCTGCGCGGTCGAGGCGGCATCCTTCATGGTGCGGCCTCGCCGGTGCTGTCGTCGGCGCCGGTGGCCACCGCGTCAGGCTCGGCTGGAGCGGCGTCATCCAGCAGGTCGTCGGGCAAGGCTGCATGCGGCAAGGCTGCGGAACTGGTGAACTCCCACCACTGCGTGGCCTCGCTGTAGCTCTGGCGCATATACCCGGCCAGTTGCTGCAAGTCCGTCGGCATCACTTCATCGGGGTCTGGCGCCGGAAGCGGCATGCGCACCTTCCAAAGCTGGCCGCCCTGCAGCAGCGCGAAGCATTGGCCCTTGGGCAGACCGACGACGTGTGACGGCTCGATCATCGGCACGCTGGCCATGCTGATGCGGTCCTGGGTGTTCGACGTGAAGTCCGTCGCGCCGCGGATGTCTGAGCTGTCCGTCGCGCCCGAGACGATGGTGGTCGTATAGACCTCGACCTTCGGCAACTGCCTCGTCAGCAGTTCCGCGGTGGCCGTCTCGCGCACGCGCAACATGAATAAATTGTTGAAATTCCCGATCACTTGGCCGGCCTTCGCGCGGTTGCCGATGCGGGCCTCGATGTCCGAAAGCGTTTGCGTGTAGGCGGTGACTTGCAGGCCCGCGCCACCGCCCTTGTTGATGAGCGGAATGAACTCGTCACCCATCAATTCATTGAACTCGTCCGCATGCACGTTGATCGGCACGCGCGCACCAGCCGATGCGCCCGGCAGGCCATCGTCGATTCCGTGCTTGTAGATGTGCCCAGCCACCGAGACGAGATCGCTGAACATCGAGTTGCCGACCGCTGCGGCGACCTCCGCATCGGACAGCGCGTCCAAGCCGACATAGACGACGGCGCGCTTCCTGATCACCTGCATCCAGTCGAAGATCGGGCGCGGGTCGGCCAGGTCGGAGTAGTTCGGCGCCAGGAGCTGGGCGATCTTGCCGCTCGTGAGCTTTTCCAGCAGCGGCAGCAGCGATGCAACGATCTTGTCGAAGTAGGTCTTGTCGTAGCGCACCGCCGAGCGCAGGCCATCGAGCACAGGGTCGTAGTTGCGCGCCTGGGAGAGGTATTGCTCCAGCGCCACCACACGCTTCTCGCGCCCGATCATGTTCCTTGGGATGTTCTTCTCGTTGAGCTTGGCCTCGATCTGGACGATCACCTCCCAGGCCTTGGGCTCCGTCTTGGCAAAGTAGTGCTGGGCGTACTCAATGAACAGCGCGTCGATGTTGATGACGTGGCGCTGGATCAGCATGTAGTCCGGGCGCTGCCCCAGTTCCACCAGGGCGCGGGCGATGATGTTCACGAAGCGCCATGCGAACTCGCGGAACGCCGCGCTGTTGCCTTCGCCGGAGAGCTGCCCCGCGATGCGTGTCGCCACTTCCGAGATCCGACCGAAGCGGCCCACGGCGTTGTAGCGGGCGCTGATTTCCGGCCAGCCCAAGTGGAAGATGTAGAACTCGCCTTCGCGGCCAGCGCGCTGGGCTTCGACGTACATCCGTTTCAAGAGATCGGCATCCCCCTTGGGGTCGATGACGATGACGACCTCATGCTCGCCGGCAGCATTCCTGCGACGGATGTCCTGCGTGACGAACAACTCGGCCAGGCGCGTCTTGCCCACCCGCGTGGTGCCCAGCACCAGCGAGTGCCCGACGCGCTCGCCCAGCGGCAGGCTGACGTCCACTTCGTCGGGCTCGATGCCGTGCAGCCTTGGCAGGCCGCCGACAGGCGGCAACGGGCGCACGGGGTTGAAAGGCGCGTCCCAGCCGGTGAGCTTCGGCAGGCGCGAGAGCGGCAATGGCGCGAACTCCAGCCGTTCCTCCAGGCGCCTGGTCAGCCGGTAGGCCGGCGTCGGCTCGACGTAGCGGCGGAACTCGGGCCGGTACGTCTGCATCAGCCGATGCGTGTGCTTCTGCTCCCAGAGAAAGCCGCGCCCCACGAATAGGCGCTGCTGGCTGACCGGCACGTCCTTGCTGGTCATCACGTAACGCGGCAGACGGCGGATGTTGCGCCGGTAGCGCAGGATGATGCGGGCATCGCGGTAGCGGATCGCGCCGTAGGCGCCGAACGCCAAGGCGCTGCCGATGCCCATGGCCGGGCTCAGCGCGAGCGACCATGGGGCCACCAGGCACAGAAACGCGGCGCCTGCACACGCCGCGACGGTGTATAGCTCCACCGCTGGGCGTAGCAGAACCTCGACCGGCTGTTTGCCCGACATGGCTTCATTGCTCGATGCCGGTGGCCGTGATCAGCGCCGGGTAGTGCCGCAGGCCCAGGCGATCGGCCAGGTCGTCGCCGGCCACGGGCGCGAGCGGCACGCCCGGCACCAGGGCGCGCAGCCGCGCCAGGCCCTGCGCGGTCTCGACGTTGACGACCAGGCCGACCGCGCCACGTTCGCGCAAAGCGGCGGCGCGGCGCTGCAACCAGGCCCGGGAAGCCTCGTCGTCGCCGATGACCACGAACGGCCGCAGGCCGGGCGCTTCGATCACCCGTCGCGCGACGGTGCCGGGCGTGAGCTTGGCGCTGCGCACCGGCAGCATCGCGGCTTCGTCCGCCCGTGTGGCAGGAACCTGGGGCGTCGGGATGGACGGCCGCGCCGGTGCGTTGGCGCGCGGCTGGAGATTCAGGGCTTCGTAGTACGGCAATGCCGACGTGCCGCCACGGTCCTCGACAACGATCAGTGGCTCGCCGGCACGCGAGGCCAGCGGCAGGCCTGACAGCAGCATGAGTAGGCCCGTGAACGCGAGATGGGCGGGATGGGGTTTCGTCATGGGGAGGTCTCCTGGCGCGCCGCGAGGACCGCGGCGGCTGGTCGCGTGCCCTGCACGCGGGCAAGGTGGCGCGACACGCTGCGCCGATAGCGGGCGGCGGGCTCGCCGCCTGCGGGGCGGTGGTAGCGGCCGATCGCCAGCAGCCAGTCCTCGCCGGGGGTGTGCTGCTCCTTCAGGATCTCGGCGGCAACGGCCAGGTTGCGATACGGATCCAGCAGGTCGCACGCGCCGGTAAAGCGGTGCTTGTGGTAGCCGAGGTTGATCTGGCCCAGGCCCGCATCAATGCGCGTGTGCGGCGTGGCGCGCATCGCCTGCTGCAGGCCAGCGCAGGCGTCGGCGCGCGTGGCGAAGCGGCGCGACTGGCCGGCGACGTTGAGGGACCACGGCCACGGCACCAGGCGCCCGTTGCGCCGGATGCCGCTCTCCTGCAAGGCCACGGCGTAGAGCACGGTCGAGGGGATGCCTGCGCGCTGGGCGGCAAGCTGGTAAGCCGGTGGCGGAACCTCCTGGGCCAGGGCGGCAACGGCATACAGGCCGGCAGTGAGCACCAGTGCGCGCAGGGGCATGGCTACGGCTGGCGCTGCCATTGGCCGTTCACTTCGCGCACGGCGGCGGGCAGATCGCCGGGCAGGCCCAGTGACAGCCAGCGGCCGCCGTCGTGGTTGAGCGTGATGCTGCCGGCGCGCACGCGCGCCGGGTCGATCTGCGCGCGCTTGGCCCAGTCGCGGATGCGCGCGTCATCCTGGCGGCTGCCCACCATGTACAGGTCGAACTCCGCGCCCGAGGATTGCAGGCGCTGCACGAGCTGTCCGCAGGCTGCGCAGCCGTCCTTGACGAACACCGCCATGCGGCCGCTGCCGCGCAAGGGACTGCTGGATGGGCCGGCGCCCGGCTTGTCGTCGGGCAGGTTCACGCGCTGCATCCCCGGATTCAGGCGCTGCCAGGCCTCGTCGTAGGCGCGCTGGTAGGCGAGCAGCTTCTCGACGCGGCGCGCTTCCACCTGCACCTGCAGTTCCGCATAGCGGCGCCGTTCTTCGTCCGTGCGAGCTTCGATGCCCAGGGCGGACAGCGGGTCCAGGTTGGGCGAGTAGATACCCAGCGGCCCATCCATCAGCTCGCGGTAGCGTGCCCATTCTTGTGGCTGCAAGCCCCATTCGGTTGCCACCCGGTCGTCCAGCACGCGGGCGGCCAGCGGGCGCTCCTGGCTCTGTGCGTTGCGCGCCGAGGTCGTTGCGGGCTGCTGCGCCCAGGCGGGCCATTGCGACGACGCCACCAGGACCGCGAAAAGGAGGATCGACGGCTTCATGGGGTGCTCCGGTCAGGGAATCGCCACGCGGCGGGTCTGGTTGCCGGCCTGGAACACTGCGGTGTTGCCCTCGATCGCCTGCAGGCGCCACGGGCCGACCGCATCCCCGGGCAGCAGCACCTGAAGTTGGGCGGGCGTGAAGTCCCCGATGCTCGGCGCGACGGACACGCTGCGCTGGCCGGCGCGCAGTTCGGCGCCGACGACGCGGAATGGCAGCGGCGGCAGCTCGGTCTTGGAGGCGGCGGACGTGCGCGATGCGCGCCGCTGGGCGGGTGCGGTGGCACGCGCGGCGGCTTGGCGCGCCTTGATCTGCTCGACCTCCGCGCGCAGCGCCTGGAGGTCGTCGGCCGCTGCGTAGCCACTGAGAGATTTCTCGACCTGGGCCGCGCGTGCTTCCAGAATCTGGCGGGTGTCTTTGAGGTCAGCGTCCGTCGCGACGGCCGGGCGCTGCTGGATGGCCTCGATCGTCTCGGCCAAGCCAGTTGCCTGCGCTTCCAGGCGTTGCAGGCGGGAATCCAGCCGCTCCTGGTCGGCCTGGTCGCTGAGGGCCTGGTAGCCCAGGGCCGCCAAGACGCTGAGGAAGATCAACCAGAGCCACATCAGGCTCTGCACCACCACGGCGGCGGTCGATCGCTGGGCAGGTTGCGGGGCGTTCATGGCTGGCCTCCCGAAACCATGGGTGCCAGCGGGAACGTCTGCACCGCCTCGGTGGCGGGTGGCTCGGATGGGGACTCGGCGACCGCGCGATCGCCGGGCCGCTCGAAGCAGATTTGCCGTGCGCGGTCATCCGCGTGCAGTTCCCAGGCCGGGCCAGCCAGCGTGAGCAGCGCATCGCGCAAGGTCATGGGGCCGAGGTGCAGGTGTACCGCCGGCAACGGCAGCGCGTACAGCTCGATCACGGCATGCGCGGTCTGGCACAGGCCATAGCCGCTGCGTTTGAGCACGTGCCGAAGCCCATCCCCGACCGTGGCGCGGGCATCCTCGGGCATGGACACGTCGATGGTCTGCAACAACAGGTCGCGCTGCGCCGCCATGGGTGCCAGTTCGACCAGTGTGTAGCGGGCGTAGCGCACGACCGGGATGTACTCGGAAGCCTCGGGTTCAGGCGCGGCCAAGACTTCCGCGATGGTGTCGGGCGCGACCGGCGCAGTCGTCGTCGCGCAGCCACCGGCCAGCACCGACCACAGCAGGCCGAGAAATCCCGCCAGAAGGCGGCGTTCGGGATAGTGAAACCACGGTGGAGAGGGGCACATAGCTCGGCGTCCTGAAACATCCAGCCCTCACCATCGCCGCTCAGGCCGCGAGCGGCAGCAAACAATGCGAACCAGGCAGCGTCCGATTTACCGGGAGCGGCAAAAAAAACGGCCCCGAAGGGCCGTAAGTGGAACGTGTCATGCGGCGACAAGCTGCCGGGCCAGTGCGACCTCGACGGAATCACCGTCCTGGTTCAGGACATCGAGCCCGGATTCGGGCACGTCGCCCGAGGTGGACTGCGAGACCATGATCTTCTTGGCCATCAGCTCCAGGCAGGTCATCTGCGAGGAACCGGCGTAGCCGAGGTAGATCACACGCACGGGCTGCTTCTGCCCGATGCGCCAGGAGCGGCGTGCCGCCTGCTGGAGCGAGTACACGTTGTAGCCCGACTGCATGAACACGATCGTCGGGAACTCCAACAGGTCCAGCCCCGTCTTGACCAACTCGGGGTTGGTGATGAGCACGTCGATGCCACGGTCCAGTTGCTCGGCGATCCAGTCTTCGCGGCGGCTGGCATCCACGCTCGCGCGCAGCACCGCCACCTTGAAGCCTTCCTGCTCCAGCAACACCTTCAGGCGCGACGTGGTGTCGCGCGTGCCGGTATAGACCGTGTAGGCCAGGACCTTGCGGCCCTGCGCCTTCTCCTCTTTGCAGATGTCGATCAGCTCACGCTCCTTGGGGCTGATCTCGAACTCGTTGAACTGAGCCGGGACAAACGCCAAGGTGTTGCGCGTGCGCGGATGCACCACGGTCTCCGACCGGAAGCAGCAATCCGGCCAGGCCAGCAGCACGTTGAGGACCACACCCAGCAAGGTCGTATCGCGTCGCGCCAGAGCCTGTTTCAGCTCCGCGGTCAGCCGACCCGCCAGATCGCGGTAGGCCGCGGCTTGCGCCGTGTCCATCGCGACTTCACGGAACTCCTCGTCATACGGCGGCAGGACGTTGCCACCGATGTCCTTGAGCTTGAGAAAGATCGTGAACGGCAGGATGCAGCGCAGCACGCCCTTGGGGCCAAACCCCGGGGCCTTGACCGTGCGCACCGATACCTTGGTGCCCTTGGCCGTCTTGTGCGCCGTGCCGGTGCTCTCGGAGTAGATGTCCTTCAACACCCCGTGATCGCGCATGAACGCCATCGCAGCCGAGGTCATGCTGCCGCTCGTGGTCGGGCGGTAGCCGTCTTCGATCATCCGCCCCGGAAGGGCTCGGAACAGCAGGTGGAACAGGTCGTCCCCGTAGCCGCCCATCAACGTGCCGGTCAGCAGCAAGGTCTTGCGAGCCTTCGCCGCCAGCACGCCCATGGCCTGGCCCTGGGCACTGCCCCCGTTCTTGTACTCATGTGCCTCATCGGCGATGAGCAGGTCGAACGTGCCTTGCGGCAGGTAGCGTTTGATGAACTCGGACGGCTGATAGCCGCCCTCGCCAAAGCCGAACTCCATGTTGGCCATCGCACGTTCCATGCGCGTGGCCTGACGGTCGGAAAACACCAGCTCGCCGTTGCCATCCATGAGGTTGATGAACTCATGGATGTTGTCGCCGAGCATCGACGCCAGGAACCCGTCACCGAACTTTTGCATCAGCTTCTGCGCGGTGACCTCTCCGATGGTCGGTATGCGCTTTAAGGCTTTGAGCACGGCCGAGGACTGGTCGCTGCCGGACAGACTGCGCGGGCGGATCAGTGTCCACAGGGGCGCGGCGCAGTGGCCGCACTTCCTGCGGCACTCCTCGGCTTGGAGCGCGATCGGGTTGACCGGCTCGCCGTCGAGGTCGGTGATGACCGTGCCGCAGTCCGGGCAGGCCGCCACGTCGCCGTGGCGGGTGCGCCGCGTGGTGAAGACAGGCTTCCAGTGAAAGCCCATCCGCATCCTGACGCGCCCCAGGACGAAGAACTCCTGGCCCGTGGGCTGCACGCCCAACTGCTCGCGCAGCTTGATGAGCTTGACGAGCGTATCCGGCCCGTTGAGTACCCACACCTTGGCACCGGCCACCGTCTCCTGGATCTCGCGCCGCCACTTGTAAACCAGGTGGGGCGGCGACAGCACCAGAGTGCGGCGATAGCCTTCGGCGTTGAGCACGGCGGCCGTGGCAATGCCGACGGTCGTCTTGCCGCAGCCCATCTCGCCATTGACGATCGCAGCACGTTCGCCACGGTCGATCAGCAGCTCGGCGGCGGCGTGGACGACTTCGGCCTGGGCTGGGAACAGCTTGCGCTTGAGGCTGGCGACCACCAGTTGCCGGTGCGCCTGCGGTTGGCCGGTATAGACCGGCGGATTAGCGCTGTTGAGGGCGTCGAGTAGTTCGTCGCCGAACTCGCCGACAAAATCCTGAAGGCTCAGGGTCAGAGGGGAAGATTCCGCGTCGAGCAGTTCGCCCTGTACGGGCGCGGATTCAGCGGCAGTGGTTTCGAGATCGAGGGACATGGTGATGCTCCAAAGAAAAATGGGGCATGCACCACCCCCAGCGGGGCAATGGCATGCCCCGTGGTGGGAAGAGAATCGACGCGTGGCTGAGGGTGGTTGAAGGTGCTGGCCTGGGCGGCCCGCAGGTGAACCGTGCTCAGTCTTCGGACGGAAGCACGATGACGGTTGCGCAGCGCTGCGAATCGGTGACGATGCGAATGGCGAGCCCCGGATGGATCACGTAGTGCGATTCCAGCGACGCGCCCGATTGAAGCGCGCTGCTGTTCGTCTGCCATTGCTGGATGTTGACGTCGCCCCAGTCGCCACGGGTGTGGCGCCTGAAGTACGGGATCGGGTCCAGGCGACCCGCGCGGACCAGGCGGTCTACACCTCTGCTGAAGATGAGCGCCCCGATGGGGAACGCCAGCCGCTGGCAGTAGGTTTCGATGCGATGCGATGCCATGGGCTCCTCCTTGATGAGTCATTGAGCCACGACACCCCTGCCGGAGTGAAGTGGCTCCGTCAGGTGGATGAGGATGACGATGTGGGGCCTCAGATCAGGTCCCGCTCTTCGGGAAGCTGGACCACCGTGGTCTGGTGGTCCTCGCTGGTCTTGACGATCAGCGCCAGGTCCGGCGTGATCCTGAACTGCGAGATCATTAGGTTGTCCTGTTGGATCGCCACGTCGTTGGCTTGGCGTGTGGCCTCATCGATCTCGCCCCAGTCCCCGCGCACATGGCGCTGGACATAGGCCAAGGGGTCGATCAGGCCTCGCCGGGCCAGCCAATGCACCTTCTCGCTCAACTTCAACGTACTCGGTGCGAACAACGGTTGCTTGTGCGGCGCAGGCCGCTTGAACGGATTGGGGATCATGGTGTTTCTCCTTCGAGTTGGTACAGCAGGACGGCAGCGCGTCCGGTGGATCAGCGAATGGTCAACACCTCGCCCCGTGTCGCGGAGCCAGGTGTCATGTCCCACGCGCGGATGACGGGAACGAACTTGTCGGTGAGGATGCGGGTCTCGGCGATGGAGCCGTCTTCGCGTTCGGTGAACTCCCGCTGGAGCGTCTTGTCCTTGTGGGTGTCACCTTTGACGACGAGCACGCGCCCGGTCTTGGAGCGCACAACCCCCGAGATCGCACCCGCGGCCAGAGCCAGGGCGAGATGCCAGCGGGACAAGGCCCGCGCCGGTGGACGCAGCGATTGCTGCGCAGCCCCCAGGTGCGTGTCCTGCGATGGCCACAAGCCTTGCAGCCTGCCAACCTCATCGGCGAACTGCTCGGGCTCCATCGTCACGCGGAAGAAATGCTCTGGCTCGGCCGGGCTGGCGGGGACGATGTACGGCAGGAACGGCCACTCGCTCGGCAGTTCCTCGGCTTCGACTTCGCCTTGCCCTACCTGCAACAGCAGATTGCGCACGGCCTTGACGCCATCGGGCACCTGCTCGCGCTGGCGCACCCGGCGTCCGAAGATCACCACCTGCTTGAACTGCGTCTCCACCGCTCGGTAGATGCGCAGGTCCGTGTAGTGGCGCGTCAGCCAGCCGACCAACTCCGCGTCGAGCACGTAGCCGGGGACGATGAAAACCAGCACGCCGCCGTATTGCAGCAGCGAGAGCGTGCGCTGGTAGAACAGCTTTTCAAGGCGGGCACGGCCCTGGCCCTGATAGCCGATGTTGCCGTTGACGTCCTTGGACAGGTCCCCATACGGCGGGTTGAGCCAGAGCAGCCCGAAGGACTGCTTGGAGACCATCGTGTCCATCAGGTCCGCGTGCAGGCAGTGATCGACCAGGCCGCGGGCATGGCGCGCCCGCTCCGCGTCGAACTCGACGGCGAACGCCTTTGCCTGCTCGCGCCCGAGGGCATGGGCGGCTTCGGCGATCGCCACGCCTTCGCCGGCGCAGGGATCGAGGATGCACATCGGCCCGTCGCTGGGCATCAGTGCGTTGAGCGCTCTTTCGAGCGTGGGTTCGTCGGTCGGGAAATATCCGTTCTTGACGAAATTGCGGGCGAGCCGCGGGAACATGAGGGCCATGGAAGTCTCCTGGTTGGCGGGGATGAAACACGGAAGTACGCCAAGGCGTGCCTCCGAGGGTGGGTCAGGCCGCTACCACTTCCGGCGTCCAGATCTTGGCCGGGTATGGATAGGCGGTGAGCACGTCACTGCGGATCAGGGAGCCCAGCGCCAGGGTCAGCGTCGGCACGTCGATGGCGAGCCGATGGCCTTCCAGCGGCCCGAGGGCGAACGGAAGGCGGCCCAGCATCTCGCGGCTTTGCAGCAGTTCCAGCACGGTCTCGCGCCAGTGGTCGAGCAGCGGCAACGGGCACGTGTCCCGCACCAGCGTCCACAGGCGGTCGAGCCGGTGGGCGCTGTCGCGTGGCAGCAATGCCAGCGCGCTGGCGTTGGCCTTGTCGGGCTTGACGCAGCGCCGGTCGAACAGCCACACGTTGGACAGCGAACCGAACAGCGTTCGCCGGTAGGCGCGCGTGATGCGCTTTTCCAGGCGATCGACGTTGCCGATGAACACCGGGACGCTGCCGCCTTGGTCGGTGATGACGTGAAACTGGTCCAGTCCCTGCTCGTCGCGCCCAAGGGTCAGGCGAGCGAGGAACTGCTGGACGGCGGTGTCCCGCGCCCAGATCGACAGGAAGATCAGGTTGCCCTGGTCGTCGCCGACGCAGGCGTCGGCCATCACATCCGGGCATTCGTCGATGCGGTACAGCGTGGTGGAAGAAGTGTGTGCGGGCATGGTGGTGTCCTCGGATGAACGGGAACAGCACCGCCCGCTGGGGCAAGTGCTGCCCCTGGGGGTGGAAGAAAACCGCTCAGTCCGGCTCGAACTGCCGGGTGTGCGGGTTGAAGTGAAGCACCTCGTCCACCGCGGTGATCGGCGTGAAGCCGTCCAGGTAGATGTTGTTGAGGTACTGGTCGCGGTAGGTCAGTGCCTGCCGCGCCTGTTTCTCGGTGAGGCCGTTGCTGATGAAGTACTCCAGCATCTCCTCGTCGGAGGACACTTCGTCGTTGGACAAACTCCCTTCAACGAGCGCCAGCAGCGAGGGGGAGAGCGCAGCGAGGATCAGGTCCATGTCGGTTCCTCCTGGCTCAGACCATCAGCGTTGCGGCGGGTGCCGTGACAGCCGTGGGTGTGCGTCGCCGAGCGTGGTAGGCGCGAACGCCTGCACGCCATTCGGCAGACTGCTCCGGTGCAAGGTCCAGATAGGACAGCGGGCACGAGTAGTAGTACGGGTGCATGGACTCGTCCAGCGGCTTGTAACCCCACTGGCCGCCGCTGCGTTCAAGCAGATCGCAGCGGATGTAGCGCAGGGATTGGCCCGGCGCGAGATCACGATGTACGCCTTCGACCTTGGCCGTCACTTCCGCGACAGACCAGAGGACGTTGCCGCGCAGCGCGTGGGCGATGACCTTGACGCTGGCGCGCTCGGTCTCTTGCGGTGCGATCAGTTCCGCGATCAGTTCAGACCGCGATTGGGGTGAGAAATACCAGCCCATGAGAGGCCTCCTGGAAAAGTAGAGCCGGAGGCCTCCCCACGGGGAGGGCCTCCCGGCGGGTGATGAAAAGCCGCAGGTGCGGCGAAGGAACCTATGCTTTGCCCTTAGTCCCAGTCGTCATCGTCGCGATCACAACCGGCCGGGCAGTAGCCGAACTCGATCCCATGCGAGCAATAGCCATGCTCCGCATTCCAGTCCTGGGCTTCCTGCCGCTCGGCGGGTGTTGCGTAGTCCCATTCGTGGGCTGCGATTTCCAGGGCCTGAGCTCGCTGGCTTTCCGGCAACCGACTAGCTTGCGCGTCGATCTCCGAACTGAAAAGCGTGACCCAATGATCCCAGGACAGGCCGCAACCACGCTGGGCGTGCTCGGCGGCTGTCTTGCAAACAGCTCGCCATGCGGATTCATCCAGCGCGGAACGGGGTACATCGAAAGCGATGGTGGACATGATGGAGACCTCCAGAAAATGGCCGAGGCCTCCCCCGCAGGGGGAAGGAACCCCGGCGGGTGGATGAAGAACACCGCGGATGCGGCGTCTGCGATCACGCAGGTTGCAGTTCGGCCTGACGGCTCCACTCCTGCGTCTTGAAGTCCAACGCAAAACCCAGTTCGCCCAGGCGGGCGATCTGCGCGCGCAGGGCGCGGCGGTCGATGGTCGAATCCAATTTCACGGACTCGCCCAGCGGCCACAGCAGACCGAACAGAGCGGCGTCGCCATCTTCGGTGCTGCCGGGGGCAGCCGCCGCAGCGGGCGTCGGCGCATCCACACCGAAGGGCGTGGTATCGACCAGAGGATCCGCCGACGCCTGCACGGGTGCGTGCTTGGCGGGCGTGGAGGCCTTGGCAGACTTGGCCGGCGTTGCTGCAGGCTGCGTCCCCAGCTCTTCATCGAGTGGATCGACGTCCTGGGTGGCGAAGCTTCGGGCTTCGTCGCGGCTCAGTTTGTCGATTCCGTTGAGCGTCATTCCGTCCAGGTTGGCGCGGATCTCGAACCGCATGCCGTCGCCGACCGGATAGGACTTCGGGAAGATGTAGCGGATGATGAATTCCCCGTCGTATTTTCCTTCGGGGTACTGCTCCAGCTCCGCATCCTTGACCGCGAACTTGCCGATGGGGGTGACAAGGCGGCCGACGGTGAACGGGCCGTTCTTGCCGCGTATGGTGCGCAGCGTGAGCTGGCCCGGAACAATGATGGGCGATACCGATTGCTCGGGCGCCGATGTGGTTGCCATGTTGGTTCTCCTGATGACGAATAGCGGGCCGCCGACGGCACCCGGTGGATGAGAGGAAATGGCCTCGCCCGAGGTGGGCGAGGTCCGCGTGGCATCACGCCTTGAGCTGGCGCATGCCTTCGGCCAGCAGCCACAACGCCCGGTTCAGGCGCAGGTTCTGGTCGATGCCTTGCACCGGACGGGTGCGCTGATTGCGGCCGTTGGCCGTGCGTCCGTTCAGGCCCCCTTTGACTAGGTTCTCCTGGACGCGGTTGAAGACGGCCCACAGGTCGTTCTTGCGGTCGTCCCATCGCCGAGGGGCCAGCAGTTGGCTCTCGGTGACAGGCGTGGACTTGGCCGGATCGTCGTACTTGAGTGCGAGCGCAGAGTTCGCAAAGACCTCCGCTTCGCCCTCATCGAGGGTGATGGTGCGCATCGCATCGCGCGCGTTCTGCACGCGCTCGAAACCTTCGAGGACTCCGTAGGCACCTTCGATCACCTGGCTGGCCACGTCGCCCTTGTGAGGAACGCGGATGTCTGCGGTGGTGTCACCGCAAACCAGGCCGTTGTGGCAGACGAACCGGAACATGCCGGCGAGCATCTGATAGCTGCTCGTGCCGTCATGGCTGTTGAGCAGGATGATCTCGTTCGCCTCGTCGCCGTTGATCTGGCTTGCATGGCGAAGTCGGATGAGGTGCTTCGTGTACTCGCGCCGGTCTTCGTTGCGCACGCGCGTCTGACACACCATGAAGGGCTCGAAGCCCTCCTGGCGCAGCTTGGTCAGCACGGTCGAGGTCGGTATGTAGGCATACCGATCGGACCGGCTCCCATGTGGAGCGTCGGCGAAGATCGACGGAACGACGGCACGAATGCGGTCGTCCGAGAGTGGGCGATCAGAGCGCAGGATCGGGGATTGCGGAGCAAAGCGGGATACCAGAGACATGGCTGATCTCCTTTGAGAAATTCGACAACCGCGTGGCCGTGAGACCACGCGGAACTCGGGGGATGAAATGCGCAAGCACGCGTCCTGGGGACGCGGCGTACGTGGGGAGGAAAAGCGACAAGGCCCCGTGAGAGGCCGTGCCGGATCAGAACGAAGCAGCCAATGCCGGCTCCTGCTCCTGGACTTGCGCCTCGGGCTCGCGCTCGGCGGGCTCGGTGGCCGTGTCGATGGCATCGTCGGCTTCGGACGCGGATGCGTCTTCGGCCGGCGGCGCCTCGGCTTGCGCCTGGCTCGTCGGATAGACCTGGGTGCCGTCGATCTTGATGAGACCGATGTGGACCAGCGTCGATTCCAGGCTGGCGGCCGGTTCCCCGGCGTGCTCACCCTTGGTGCGGATGTACGGATCGATCTTCATGTCGTTCAGACGGAAGGCGATCAGCACCTTGCGGTCACCCTCGACGGCCTGAACGCACCGGCGAACCAGGTGCTCGGCTTCCGGGGTGGCGACGATGGTGTCGAAGTACCGATACTCCGGTTCATCGACAGGCCCGGCCAGTGCCGCGACGGTGCAAGAGAGGAACGAGTCGCCAGCTTTTGGGGTGACGTCCTTCACACGATTGAGATAGCCGATGCCGCGGGTGATCAACTCGTGCTGCTCGATCGAAGCCAGTTCGGCCCGGTCGATCAGTTCGGCCTTGAGCAGTCGCGCCTTGAGGGACGCGGCGGCCTGACCCTTCTGCTCACCCTTGTCGCGGATGTACACATCGCCCCACAGGTCACCGAGGCGAAAGCGCACCAGCGGGCGCTGCTTGGGATCGTCAACGCCGATGTAGCGCTGAACGAGCTTCTTGGCCTCGGCACCCGAGACCTTGACGTCGAAGTAGCGGTAGCTGGGGTCCCGGGCGGGGCCGACCAGCGCGGCGATGGTGCATGCCAGGAAAGGCTGCGCACGGCGGCCGCCCCGGACGGGCACTTCACGGACACGCTGGATGTAGCCGATGCCCGAGGTGTGGAGGTCGAAATACGATTTCTCGTTGGACGTGGTGTTCATGGTGAATCTCCATTGGGATGAAGCGGAGACACACCGGCCCACGCATGCGGGGAAGGTGCGTGACCCCGCGGTGGGTTGATAAGGCGAAAGCATCCGCCACCAGAGGCTGGTGGCCGCTCGCGGAAGGATGCGGTGCGAGCTGGCTCGGTCACGCAGTGGGAACTGCGCCGCAACCTCGAAGACCGATGGTTGCCTGGCATGTCGCTGACGACGTCAGCAGGCATGGGGCCAGCATGGCGGGGCCTCGCGCGCGCGGCAGCAATCAATCGGCACCCGGGCGCTTCCCTTTGTCCGCGCCACCCGGCGCCTGTCACAGGCACTTGGCGCCGCGCAGGTGCTCGGGGGTATCGGCGCGCGGACGGCCGGGACGGCTCCAGGCGCCGCCACCGCGCGCGCCGATCAGCCGCCAGCCGGCGGCGCGCAGGCTGGCGCCACCTTCGTCGGGCATGGTGTAGGTGAGCAGGCGTATGTAGCCCAGCGCCCTTGCCGCCTGCCAGGCCGCGCCGTAGAGCTTGCTGCAGGCGCTGGGTGTGCCGTCGGTGCACAGCCGCGTGACTTCCAGCGTCCAGGTGCCGCGCGACCGGGCGGCCGACAATGGCCACGCCGTGGATCAGGTCGCTGTCGCTCAGCGTGACGGCCAGGGCGAACTTCGCGCCCTGGACCGGGCGGTGGTGGCGATGGTGCGACAGAACGAATGCATTGGCCGTGCGCAGCGACACCGGTAGGAGGTGCAGCCTCGGCGAGGTCGATGGCGTGTTCATGCGGTTGTCTCCGGTGGCATGCCGGCGTTGTGGCCGGCGGGGCGTGCCTCGGCGGCTGGAGACAAACGCGCACGCGCGGCGATGGCGGCGGTGCGAACAAAAGAAGGCCCCCGATGCGGGGGCTGCGAGGCGGTTGCCGCGTCAGGCGGGAGGCACCACTGCTAAGGACAGGTGCGTGGCGGTGGCGGAAAGCACGAGATCGTCCGCCGAGTGCTGGAGGCGCGTGAACAGGCCGTCCTTCGGGTCGAAATACTCCGCGAAGTCATCGCCGCCCAGCTCGCGGCCGGCGAGGTGCCACCAGTCATCGAACGGGTCGGTGTCCGGGTTGCATCCGACGGCGTAGGCGAGCAGTGCCTGGCGCCCATCCGGGCGACGCTCCCCACGCTCGGCGAGGAAGTACACGCCCTGATCCTTGACCAGGACAATGCGGCACTGATTGGGGACGTCTCAGAAAACGGAAAAAATCGTACGCTAAGCCGGTTGCAGCGGTCGTAGCGGCCTGAACTTGCCCGCGCCGATCTTGGCGCTGCTGCGCCAGAGGTAATCGCCGGTCAGGTTGATGTGCTCCCAGCCCAGCGGCGACAGGTACTGCAACAGGGCGTCATCGACAGTCTGGCCGTGACCGCGTAAGGCGTTTGAGGCCCGTTCCAGATAGACCGTGTTCCACAACACTATGGCCGCCGTCACCAGGTTGAGGCCGCTGGCCCGGTAGCGCTGCTGCTCGAAACTGCGGTCGCGGATTTCGCCCAGCCGGTTGAAGAACACGGCGCGGGCTAGCGCGTTGCGGGCTTCGCCCTTGTTCAGTCCGGCATGCACGCGGCGGCGCAGCTCGACGCTTTGCAGCCAGTCCAGGATGAACAGCGTTCGCTCGATGCGGCCCAGCTCGCGCAGCGCCACGGCCAGGCCGTTCTGGCGCGGGTAGCTGCCGAGTTTCCTGAGCATCAGCGAGGCCGTCACCGTGCCCTGCTTGATCGAGGTGGCCAGCCGCACCTTGGCGTTGATCGCCTTGCCGGACGCCTGGAACTGCTGCTGATGCTTGTGCTTGGCAGCGTTGAACAGCTTGCCCAGGATGCGGTCGTGCAGGTCGATGATTTCGTCGGTGACGGTGGCCATGCCCTCGATGGCGAGCGCACCAGGGTCGCGTAGCGGCGCTGTGCCTCGAACTTGGCCAGATCGGCGGGCGTCATCTGGCCGCCTTCGCGGGCGATCTTGAGCAGGCGGTTCTGGTGCACCGACCGCTCGATGCCGGAAGGCAGGTCGAGCGCCTGCCAGGCTTTGAGGCGCTCGATGTGTTCGAGTATGTGGCGCGAGTTCGGCTTGACGGGCGACTGGCGCAGCCAGGCCAGCCAGGTCGTCTTGCCGTTGTCGTGGCGCTTGAGCAGATCGTCGAGGCGGTGCCGGTGGGTGGCCGACAGGGGATCGGACAAGGCCGCGTAGATGCGGCGGTTGGCGCGGCTGTAGGCGTTCATCGAACACCTCCCTTTTCCTCATCCGGCGCAACAGGACAGTTGCTTCACGTCCTTGTTGAAGGTCTGCGCCGCGAGCTTCAGTCCCTCGACCATGGTCAGGTAGGGGAACAACTGGTCGGCCAGCTCCTGCACGGTCATCCGGTGGCGGATCGCCAGCGCGGCCGTCTGGATCAGTTCGCCCGCTTCCGGCGCGACCGCCTGTACGCCGATCAGCCGCCCTGAGCCAGCTTCCGCCACCAGCTTGATGAAGCCGCGCGTGTCGAAGTTGGCGAGCGCCCTCGGCACGTTGTCGAGCGTCAGCAGCCGGCTGTCGGTCTCGATGCCGTCGTGGTGCGCTTCCGCCTCGCTGTAGCCCACGGTCGCCACCTGCGGATCGGTGAACACCACCGCCGGCATCGCCGTCAGGTCCAGCGCCGCGTCGCCGCCGGTCATGTTGATCGCGGCGCGCGTGCCGGCCGCCGCCGCCACATAGACGAACTGCGGCTGGTCGGTGCAGTCGCCGGCAGCAAAGATGTGCGGTGCGCTCGTGCGCATGGCGCGGTCGATGACGATGGCTCCCTGCGCATTGACTTCGACGCCTGCCGCTTCAAGGTTCAGGCTGCGCGTGTTCGGCGCGCGACCGGTGGCGACCAGCAGCTTGTCGGCGCGCACTTCCCCCTGCCCGGTGGTGAGCACGAATTCCCCGCCCGCATAGGCAACGTGGCTCGCCTGGGTGTGGTCCAGCACCTCGATGCCCTCGGCGCGGAAGGCGTCTGTTACGGCTTCCCCGATGGCCGGGTCTTCTCGGAAGAACAGCGTGCTGCGCGCCAGGATCGTGACCTGGCTGCCCAGCCGGGCGAAGGCTTGCGCCAACTCGACCGCCACCACGGAGGAACCAATCACGGCCAGCCGCTCGGGGAGCGAGCTGCTTTCCAGCGCCTCGGTGGAGGTCCAGTGGGGTGTGTCCGCAAGGCCCGGGATTGGCGGAAGCGCCGGGCTCGCGCCGGTGGCAATCAGGCAGCGGTCGAAGTTCACCTCGTGCGTGCCGCCGTCAGCGGTCGCCACGGTCAGCGTGCGCGTGTCCCTGAACCGGGCCTCGCCGCGCAGCACGGTGATGGCCGGAGTGCTTGCCAGGATGCCTTCGTACTTGGCATGGCGCAGCTCCTCGACGCGGCCTTGTTGCTGGGCCAGCAGCCGCTCGCGCAGTACAGCGGGCGCTGCGGCCGGCAGGCCAGCATCGAACGGGCTTTCGCGGCGCAGGTGGACGATGTGCGCGGCGCGGATCATGATCTTGGACGGCACGCAGCCGACATTGACGCAGGTGCCGCCGATGGTGCCGCGCTCGATCAGCGTGACGCGGGCGCCTTGCTCCACGGCCTTCAAGGCAGCCGCCATCGCCGCGCCGCCGCTGCCTATCACAGCCACGTGCAGCGCTTGTTCACCGCCAACATGCTTCGTTTCGCCACCGAGCCAGCCCAGCGCCTTGTCTAGCAGGCCGGCAGGCTTGTTCGGCGTGTCGGTAAGCCGTGCGCGATAGCCGAGCGTGGCCACTGCGGCAACCAGCGGGGCCACGCTCACGCCTGCATCCGCCTCGATTTCGGCCTGCCGCTGCGGATAGGACACCGAGGCCGCGCGCACGCCGGGCACGTTCGTCAAAGCCTGCTGGACGTGCTCGGCGCACGACGTGCAGGTCATGCCTTCGATGTGGAGGGTGATCGCCTCGGCCATGATTACGCCCTCACTGCTTGACGCTGGACGGGTAACCCGCGTTTGCGGTGGCCTTGGTCAAGGCGTCGGCATTGGTCTTGGCCTCGTCGAAGGTGACGACGGCCTCCCGCTTCTCGAAGCTGACTTCGGCCTTCTCGACGCCGGCGACCTTGGACAGAGCCGTCTTGACCGTGATCGGGCACGCGGCGCAGGTCATGCCGGGCACCGACAGGGTGACGGTCTTGGTGGCAGCCCAGGCGGGCGCGCTTAGAGCGGCGGCCAGGGCGATGAGGGTGGTGAGGGTGGTGAGTTTCTTCATGGTGATCTCCTTTCAGTAGAACAGCGGCAGGACGTAGGGAAACGCGAGGGCAACCAGAACCAGGGCGGCCACGATCCAGAAGATCACCTTGTAGGCAGTCCGCACTTGGGGCACGGCGCAAACGTCGCCGGGCTTGCAGGCATGGGCTGGTCGGAAGATGCTGCGCCAGGCGAAGAACAGCGCGATGAGCGCTGCGCCGATGAAGATCGGCCGATACGGCTCCAGCACGGTCAGGTTGCCGATCCACGCGCCAGAGAAGCCGAGCGCGACCAGGACAAGGGGGCCGAGGCAGCAGGCCGAGGCGAGGACGGCCGCGACGCCGCCGGTCGCCAGTGCGCCGCAGCCGTTCTTGGGTTCCGACATAAGGTTCTCCTTCCGGGACTTCGCTTGATGCTGTAACGTTACTTCCGTAGTCAACTACGGAGTCAAGCGCCATGGAGAACGCTCAAGAGAATCTGACCATCGGGGCCTTCGCCAAGGCAGCCCGGGTCAACGTGGAGACGATCCGCTTCTATCAGCTCAAGGGCTTGCTACCCCAGCCGGAGCGGCCCTACGGTCGCATCCGCCGCTACGGGCAGGCGGACGTGGCGCGGGTGAAGTTCGTGAAGTCAGCCCAGCGCCTGGGATTCAGCCTGGATGAAGTCGGCCAGCTCCTGAAACTGGAGGACGGCACCCATTGCAGCGAGGCGGCCGAACTGGCTGCTCACCGGCTGGCCGATGTGCGCGCACGCATGGCGGACCTCACGCGGATGGAAGAGGCCCTGTCGACGCTAGTGAGAGAGTGCAACGCGCACCATGGCAATGTTTCCTGCCCGTTGATCGCAGCTTTGCATTGCTGCTAAAGGGCCCACTTCGGCTCTTAGCGTACGATTTTTTTCCGTTTTCTGAGACGACCCCTGATTGGCGATGGCTTCGGTCAGCACGGGGCGCAGGTCAGCGCCTTTGAATCGCAGTGACATGGATGAAATCTCCTGTGTGGAAGAATGAGAAAGGCCTCCATCCGATGGGATGAAGGGCCTGTAGTGCACGCGGCCGGAACGGCTGGAACGCCGTGGCGGATGCCTCGGGTCAGCCGCAGGACCGCCCGGTTTCGCTGCGGGGCGTCATGCCGGGACGGCCTGGCGCTTGCGGGCCGCTTTCGCGTCGAGGATGCTCACGTCGATCTGGCGCCAGCGCCCGTCGTCGATGAGCCTCTCCAGCACTTCGCCGAGCATGTCGAAATACACCTCGTCGTGCCGATCGACCAGTTCGACCGATTCACCGTTCTGACGGTGCAGTTCCACCACGTAGGTGTCTCCGCCGCGGTCGTAGAGGATCGTCACCCGGCCCTCGAACTTCGCGGTCGAGACCGTGAAGCTGATCGCCGGCGGGGTCTCGATGATCTTGGAGGGCGTGGGATCGACCCAGGTGAAGTCGCGGGCACCGGCATCCACCAGCATGTGGGTGATGCGCCGGAAGCGATCGGGGGCCGGCATCTCCTCCAACTGCTCGATGAGCTGGCCCAACTCCATGCACTGCGGCGTGGGAATGGGCAGCTTGGCCGGCGCCGAGCCGAGGATGTGCCTCGTGATGGTGTACGGCGTGCCGTCCGAAGTCTCCTCGGTGATGACCTCCGGCGTGTCCGCGCGCAGTCCGTCGAAGCGACGACGGGCATAGGGTTGGACATGCACCTTGGCGCCTTCGGCAGGAACCGTGGTCACCAGGCTGGGATCGAGCACCGCGAACTCGGAAGGCTTGAGCTTGACGACGATGGCATCGTCGGTCGCGGCGACCACCTTGCCGTCGAAGGGTTGGGGGTCGATGGCGAAGCCCAGCGTTGAGGACAGCGGCTGATCATCGAACACGCGGTACTTGAACGACCGCACGTTGCGGGGCACATGGCCTGCGACCAGCGAAGGCATCATGGATTTGATGAGGGAACGATCCATGGGGAAACTCCTTGAGGAAAAACAAGGGATTCCCCGCCCGCAAGGGAGAGGTCCCTTGTGGGTGGCGTGGATGGACGCGGTAGGTCCGTAGGAAGAAACGACCAGCACGGTTTCCCGCGCTTGCAGCCTCGAAGGTCTCGACTGCCTGGGCATGTGCCGGCAACGCCGACGAACATGGGGCAAGCATGGCCCTGGGGCGGTCTGCCTGCCCGCAGGAAACGGCACCGCACCACAACCGTTTTCCTGTGCTGCGGGCAAGAAAAAGCCCCTCGAAAGGGGCTGGAGGAATCAGGCTTGGTACACGAAGTAGTGCTCGCGCTGACGCGGAAAGAACACGTGTTTCCACGTGTCGCCGCTTGTGTTGCCACCGTCGAAGACGACCATTTCGTAGTCGTCCACGTCGGTGTCCACCAGGTCGGCGCTGGCGATATGGCGCATGTGCAGCGTGCCGCTCATGCGCTCGAATACCAGGATCTGGCCGATGGCATCTTCCTGGCTCATGGCGTTGACGCAGGCTCCGAGTTGGTGCTCGAAGTCGGATGCGGGTGTGATGAGGTCGGGGAACATGGGATCGCTCCTGTGAAAGTGCGCCGGCCCGGCTCTCTGGCGGGAGACCGGGCCGGCATGCGGTGAGGACAAGGAAGGCCGGGGATGTGTGTGGCAGCTATTCGCCGGCCAGCGATAGGCCCGGCAACACGGGTGCGTCGGCATCGAGGATGAGGATGCGCACGTCGGCCTGGCCGGCCAGTTCAAGGATCTGTGCCAGCTCGTCCGGCATGCCCTTGCTGCGGTGCTCCTGCCGAAGCTGCTCGGCGGCGATCCCCTCGACGTCCTGCAGGTGCTGGTCCGTCCAGGGCGTGGAGATCAGCTTGACGCCGATCGCCGGGCTGTAGGGAATCCGGAACGCGATGAACAAAAAGGCCTCCGGCGTCGCGAGGTCAGCCAGGTTGGCCAGGTACTGGCCGGTTTCGCGGCTGATGTGCGCGCTGCTGATTTCCCAGCACCGGCTGTAGTAGCCGGTCTCGAAGCTCAACCGCTGCACGACTTCCCGTGCGGCCTCGGCCGAATAGGTGTCGCCAATGTGGACGGGGCGGCCGTCGAAGTCGTCGCCGTGGATCGCGTACACCACGGCACCCACCATGCCTTCGCCGCTGCCCCCTTCAGCCGCGTCGCATTCGGCGATCAGTGCGGCGCCGACAGGTTCGGTGCCAGTCCTGACCACCGCGAAGTCGCTGGTGATGATGCAAGGAGAAGAAACCAGCGCCGCGTCGCAGAGGTGCTGCTGGCTCGGGTGGATGTTTCGCCAAACATGCGGGCTTCCGTCCTCGTAGCTGATGGACAGCGTGCGGACGATTTTCAGATTCCAGTAGCCGCGTAGAAAGGGATTGGGATTCTGGGACATGGGATTTCTCCAACAGAATAATGATGGAGCAAATCCCCGCCACCGGGAATTGACCCCGGTGGGTGGAAAGAAAGGAAACAGCGTCAGGTGACGCTGATCGTTGGCGTTTGGGCCAATCGCTCGGCGACGCGCCGGCGCAAATTCATGCGGAATGGCTCGTCGCTGACGCCCGCCAGCAGATTGATGGTCTCCAGCGCGATCAGGGCCGAAGCCTCTTCGATGTCGGCGGCCACAATGGTCTTGCGCAATTGGTCGCCGAGCTGGAGGGCCTGGGAGGAGGAGCTGATGAAGCGGACCTCGCGGCTCAGGTAGCAGCCGTTGCCGCCGAACTCGAACAGCCGCGGCTTGCTGCAGTACCAGCAGCCCTCGAACTGGATGGCGGTCAGGTGGTGCCCGTCATCGAACCGGGTGGCGATCAGAAACAATGCGTCGAGATCGGCGGTGTCCTCGAACGAATGACGGTCGATCAAGTTCCCCAGCTCTTCGTCCTCATCGGCACGGAAGTGCACGGCGAGCAGTTCGAGCAGCGGCGGGATCGACAGCCCTTCGTCGTCCGGCATCGGAATACCGAGTTGCGTGGCCAGGTCTTCCAGGCCATCGAGCACGTCCGGCCATTGCGGATTGGTGGTCTCGGCGATCTGGGCGATGTAGGCCTGCCCGTTGCCGGGGTGGCTCTCGTCCAGCGCGAAGGCGCCGAACAGCGCCTGGATGACGGGCGTCACACGGTCGAGCACGAGAACGCCGGTGGCTTCGTAGTAGTTGTTGGCCATGAAGGCTCCTTTCGATGAATGAACGGAGCCAGCCCTTGCGGACGATGGCATCCGCAGGGGAAACCGCCTGATGCCGGATGGCGCTGGGCGGGGAGAAAACGCGAGGGACATGGCCTCGAACGAGGCGCATGTCCCTCATGGGGTCCCGTGAACGCAGTGATGAAGGTGTGCCAGGGACCGGCTCACCAACCGCTGTAGTTCAGCAGCAGGTCGGCGATCACCTGGCGACGTTGCAGATCGAGACCATCGAAGTCCGACAGTCCTTGGAAGTGGCAGCGCTTGAGCATGGCACCGCCCTCGCGCGCGTTGTAGAAGCTGAACATGGCGGACAGGAACATGCGTTCCCCGCTGCTCAGGACGCCGAGTGCGTCGTTGGCACGCAGCATGTCGGGACGCAGATCCCACTTGCTCTTTGCCTGGTTCAGGCCTTCGCGCGTGCCGTCGCCAAACCATTGCGGGCCTGCGATCTCGACGCCGCGCTTCCAGACCTCGAAGAAGGCTTGGGGCGCGGCGGCGAAATGCTGCTCTTCCCGCATGATCTGATCGACGACTTCCTGGGGCAAAAGCTGGTTCATGACGTGGTTCCTCCAGTTGGATCAGGGTGTGGCGAGCTGGGACCAGCCGCCTCTTTCGAGGGCACGTTGAGCCGCGGCATAGCTGCGGAAGTACTGGCAGGATTCCCGCGAAACGGGACCTTCTGTATCGCGCGTGCCGATGTAGTGGCCGGCGGCGCTATGCAGGATTTCGAGCGGCAGGAACTTGCCGCAATGGATCAAGGCCAACTGGCCGAAAGAGGCTTGCTGGGACATGGACGGGCTCCTTGGAAAAAGCGGGGCCTCGTCCCTCACGGGATGGCAGCTCCCGCACGCGGTTGAGAAAAAAGCATCGGCGTCACGGGTGACGCGCGTCCGCAGACTCGATGCGATGGCGGACTGGCGGGTAGCGCGGAAAGAATCCGCGGCAGCCTGGAAACTCTGGCTGCTGGCATGGTGCTGACGAATCAGCGACACATGCGGGCAGCTTCATGCGCGAGGCGAGCCGCGTCAGCCGGAAATCGGCATTTGCAACAGCCCCGATTGGCGAACGCGGAAAAAAGAAAGCCCCGCAATAAGTGCGGGGCTGTCAGGAGGATGAGGCGAAACTGGGTCAGCGAGGCCTGTCGCCCAGTACATGCTGCTTCCACAGGGCGAATGCCTCGTCCGGTCCCAGCTCTGCGAGGATGACGATGGGCTGGCCCCGACGGGCACGCAGCGATGCGAAATACGCTGGCCGGTCGGCGATGGCGTTGAGCTTGATGCCCTTTAGGAACAGCAACTGGCGGGGGCGAACTTTGGTGGTAACGCAGGCATGATTGCGCTTGTTTGGGGCAAAAGGGCCAGCGAAGCGGGCGGACACGGCCAGAAAACCGCGACGAACTACTTGTACTTGCCAGGCGAGGCGAACGGGTGACATCAGCATATCGCTATGCGGTAAAGAAGACCGTCCTAAAGCTTGCAGGATCCCGGCATAGCTTCATCATCACCTCTCCGTGACGGCTCATTGGAACGAAAAAGGCCAGCATCGCCGTGATGGACTTTCATAATTGCCAGGTCAACTGGCTTGCGTGCTGTTTATTCACAGCAAGGCATTGCGACGTCGTTGCAGCAATCGCCGCCATCGCAACAGGGCGTTGCAGCAAAAGCGGCGGTGGGCGCTAGCATGAGGGCCAAGCCGCGGCCGCTCATGCTGGGGGCCGTTCTCTTCAGATTGGTGTCCTGCACCGTGTGCATTGCGAATTTCCGGATCGTCCCAATGTCACTGGGACTCCTTTGTGGCGGCCGGGTTCTCCACGCTCATGAACGACTGGGCCACCAGCGCGATCGCCCCGCCCACGATGGCCATGTCAGCGATGTTGAAGGCGGGCCAGTGCCAGCCGTGCAGGTGAAAGTCGATGTAGTCGATAACGTGCCCGCGCGTGGCGCGGTCGAACGCGTTGCCCAATGCGCCGCCCAGAATGAGGCTGTACGAAAGGCCTTCCGTTTTGCGCAGCGGCCGGGAGAGCAGCCATGCGAGCCATGCCGATATTGCGAACGCGATCGCCAGAAAAAACCACCGCTGCCAGCCGCCCGCGCCAGCAAGGAAGCTGAACGCCGCGCCGGGATTGAGAGCGTGAACTAGGTTGAAGAATGACGCCACCTCGTGCGACCAACCCAAGGGAGTTGTCGCGTCAATGTAGCTCTTAGCTGCCTGATCGCCGGCGAATATAACGATCGCGAGTGAGTACCACTGCGTCTTGCGAAGAGATGGTTCATCCATTGTTCATGCCGCCTTGAACTTCAGGAGGCGCAGCCCATTGACGACAACCAAAAGACTTGCCCCCATGTCAGCGAACACAGCCATCCACATGGTGGCATGCCCTGTGAACGTCAACGCAAGGAACACCGCCTTGATGCCAAGGGCCAGAACGATGTTCTGCGTGAGGATCGCCGCAGTGCTACGCGACAGCCGGATGAAGGCGGGGATCTTGCGCAGGTCGTCGTCCATCAGGGCGACGTCGGCTGTTTCGATCGCGGTGTCGGTGCCGGCCGCGCCCATGGCGAAGCCGATGTCGGCACGGGCGAGCGCGGGCGAATCGTTGATGCCGTCGCCCACCATGCCCACCTGGCCCTCGCCGCCGACCAGGCTTTCGATGGTCTTGAGCTTGTCTTCGGGCAGTTGGTCACCACGGGCTTCAGAGATTCCGACCTGGGCAGCGATGGCCGCGGCCGTGTGCTGGTTGTCCCCCGTCAGCATCAGCGTGCGCACACCCAGCGCCTGCAGGTCGGCCACCGCCTCACGGCTGGTTTCCTTCACGGTGTCGGCCACTGCAAAAATGCCGAGCACGGTCGCATCGTCCATCAGCAGGATCGCTGTCTTGCCTTGGCGCTCCAGGGTCTCCAGCCGAGCCTGGAGCGTCGCTTCGCTCAGGCCCAGCTCCTGGGCGAGCCTGTGGTTGCCCATGTGCAACATGCGCCCGGCGACGCGGCCGCGCACGCCGCGTCCAGGCAGCGCCGCGAAGTCGTCGACCTCGTGCAGCGCGATGCCGTCACGGTTCGCCTTGCGGGCGATGGCCTGAGACACAGGATGGTCCGAGCGTGCCGCGAGGCTTGCGGCCCAGGCGGCAACTTCCTGCGCCTCGCCGATCAGCGGCACGAAGTCGGTCTGCTCGGGCTTGCCATGTGTGAGTGTGCCGGTCTTGTCCAGGGCCAACGCCTTGAGCTTGCGCCCGCCCTCCAGGTAGACGCCACCCTTGATCAGGATGCCGCGTCGGGCGGCAGCGGCCAAGCCGCTGACGATGGTGACCGGCGTGGAGATGACCAGAGCGCAGGGGCAGGCGATCACCAGCAGTACCAGGGCCTTGTAGACCCAGTCAAACCATGCGCCGCCGAAGGCGAGCGGCGGCACGACGGCAACCAGCACGGACACCGCGAACACCGCCGGCGTGTAGACGCGGGCGAACTGGTCGACGAAGCGCTGCGTGGGCGCACGGCTGCCCTGCGCGGACTCCACGGCATGGATGATGCGCGCGAGCGTCGAGTCGCTGGCGCCTGCGGTCACCTTGTATTCGAAAGAGCCGGTCTCATTGATGGTTCCGGCGAAGACCTGGTCACCTTCGGCCTTCTCGACGGGCAGGCTCTCGCCGGTGATGGGCGCCTGGTTGATGGCCGATCGACCCGAGGTGATCAGGCCGTCCAGTGCGATGCGCTCGCCAGGACGCACGCGGACCACCGCGCCCTTTGCGACCTCCTTGGCCGGCAGCTCTGTCCATGAGCCATCGGCCTGCCGCACGGTCGCGGTCTCGGGCGCCAAGTCCATCAGCCCCCGAATGGCGTTGCGGGCGCGGTCCAGCGACTTCGCCTCGATCACTTCCGCCAACGCGAACAGGAACATGACCATGGCGGCCTCCGGCCAGTGGCCGATCGCCATGCCGCCGGTGACCGCGATGGCCATCAGGGCGTTCATGTTCAGGTTGAGGTTCTTCAGCGCGATCCAGCCCTTCTTGTAGGTGCTGAGGCCGCCGGTGAAGATCGAAACCAGTGCCAGCACGATCACGGCCCAATGATTGCCGTCGTTGACCCAGTACACGCCTTCGGCGGCCACCGCCGCAACGCCCGAAACCGCCATCGGCCACCAATTGGTCTTGTGCGCGGCCACCGGGGCATCGCGCGGCTCATCAGTCCTCTGGACCTCGGCTTCCATGCCCAGCGATTCGATGGCTTCGACTGCCGGCTTGATCGCGTCGGGTGTGTGCCGAACCGTGAGCGTGCGCTGCATCAGGTTGAAATCCATTCCCTGCACGCCCGGCATGCCTTGCAGCTTGCCGCGGATCAGACTTTCCTCGGTCGGACAGTCCATCTTCGCGATGCGAAGTACCGTGGTGGCTGTCTGCATGTCCTGCCGCGCAGCCTGCATTCCAATGGAAGCAAGCGCCTTCTCGATCGGCGCTGAGGTCGCCAGCGTGTGCTGGACTCCCAGCACACGCTGCATCAGATTGAAGTCGAGCGCGGTCACACCCGGCAGCTTGCCCAGCCGGTCGCGGATCAGCGCTTCTTCCGTCGGGCAATCCATGTTCTCGATCCGGTACGTCACCCGCTCGCCGATCGGCGGCGCGGAAACGGCAGCGGTTGGTTGCTGCTGCAGGGCCGAGGATGGGATCACAGCCGCGGCTTCGATCGGCCCCGTGTGGCCGAAGGTCTGCTCCTTGGCGCGCATGCCGATCGAGGCCAGGACCTGCTCCATCTGCGCGCGTGCCTGAGCGAGGTGTTTCACCGACAGGGTGCGCTCAGCGAGGTCGAAGTCGAGGTCCTGAATTCCCTCGACTGCCCCGAGGTGCGAGCGGATGAGTTTCTCCTCGCTCGGGCAGTCCATGTTCTCGATGCGGTAGGTGGTCGACACGGCGGCGTCTCGGACAGCCTGAGCCTTCATGCCCACCGAATTCAGCGCTTGCTCCAAGGCATCGGCCGAGACTTCGCGGTGCGAAATGGTCAACAAACGCTGCGGAAGATCGAACAGGAGCCGCTCGACACCGGGCATGCCCTCCAGCGTTCGCCGCACCAGTGCTTCCTCATTGCGGCAATCCATGTTGCTCACGTGGAAAACGGTGGTTTCAGTGCTGGCCTGCTCACTGGCGCACGCCGTCTGTTGGCCATTGCCGCCGGAGCAGGCGCATGGGCTGGAAGGTTCTTTGTTCATAGATCGCTCTTCATTGACAAGGTTTTCCCCGGATGCCATCATTAGAAAACCTCTAGTAGATATAGAGTCAAGTTTTTTATAGGAAGCAACCATGATGCGGATCGGTGAACTGGGCAAGAAGGCAGATTGCTTGGTGCAGACCGTGCGCTTTTACGAGTCAGAAGGCTTGCTGCCCGAGCCTGCACGTAGCGAGGGCAACTTCAGGCTCTATGACGAAGTCCATTTGCAGCGCTTGCTGTTCATCCGCCGCTGCCGGGCGAAGGACATGACGCTGGATGAGATCCGTCAACTGCTGAACTTACGGGATCGGCCAGAGTTGGGCTGCGGCGAGGTGAACGCGCTGGTCGACGCTCATATCGCGCAAGTGCGGACCAAGATGAAGGAATTGCGCGCCTTGGAGCGCGAGTTAATGGATCTGCGACGCTCCTGCGATAGCGCCCGAACCTCGCGCGAGTGCGGCATTCTCAACAGCTTGGCCGAGCCCGCCTGAAGCTCGAGCGTGTCATCGGTGCTGGAAGTGATCGGGTCCAGTTCTGAGAGCCACGTGCCGCGCTCCATCATGCGAAAGCGCGCGATTCTGACGTTTTGAGACGGCGTGCGACCGAGGGCGTGGCCCACAGGAGCCAGCGCGAGCCGGACGACCTGCGCGCCGCAATCTCCGCCACCTTACGGGTTCTCCAGGCCAGACCGAGCATCGCGGCGTGGCTGCGCAGGTGCAGGTGCAGGCCAAGGTAGCAGTGCGCCACGACGCGGCCCGACTCATGGGCACGCCACGCAACTCGCGATCGCTTCGCAAGAAGCCGCAAGGCCCGACTCGCGCAAGAATGCGACGTGGGCAAGATCGTATAGCCAGCAGCGCAAGCGTTTGCCGCTGCTGGCCGGCTCCGGAAGGGATAGACAAGCTGCGGGCCGTAGTCCATTGGAAAGTCCATCTTTCTTGAGTGTCACTCTTTGGCGCCCAGCGTGTGCTTTTGCGACCGGAAAGCGCTGAACAAGTGGCCCCCGGGCATCCAGAAATCGCCGTAGTTGACTTGGGCGTCTTCGTGCTCACGCTTGTGATGCCAGCGATGGGCTTCAGCCACCCCGATCAACAATCCCAACGGCCCGACCCGGTATCCCAGATTGGAGTGCTGGAAGGCCAGATGCACGACCAAGAAGCCGAGCCATGCGCCGACGGCCAACCACAGCTTGGAACGCCGCTACTGGCTCAACGGGGAGTGGAAAGGCCGCCCGCCCTCTAGCAAGGCGGCACAAGCGAGCGCGACGATCACTGTGAGTAGCTCCGTCGGAAAAGACGGCCGGCCGGTCGCGAGCTCGCCGAAGAGCACAACCGCAGTGGCGCCACGGATCAGTGGATAGCAGCCATACCGGATGACAGTCGCAATGAAGGGGGCGCATTGGTGCTCATCTGTTCTGTCCTAAAGCTCTGACTGGATTGGAAAACCTTCTAGCTACGGTAGAGTCAAGGGCGTCCGGGAAGACCCTGTGGCAAGTTCGTTGCATCTGCGCCTTGACTCTCCAGCCGCTACAGGCTTCAGCATCCATCGATTTGGAAGGAACAATGCATGGCTGAAAACCACAGAAATCACGAAAACGACGAGTTGGGCCGCCTAGATGCGAGCGATGCGAAGGACCGAAAGATTCTTCTGACTGTGTTGCTGATCAACCTGACGCAGTCCGCCGCCGGCATTGCCCTTGGCATCTGGGCTGGCTCTACGGCGCTGATGGGCGCCGGGTTGGACAACCTCGCCGATGCGTCGGTCTATGCGGTTAGCCTGTATGCCGTCGGTCGTGCGGCAACGGTCAAGGTGGGCGCGGCCCGCTTGTCGGGTTTCTTGCTAATCGGCCTGGCCGCGCTGCTGCTGTTGGAAGTCCTACGCCGCTTCGCTGGAGGGGAAGAGCCTGTCGGCCCAGCCATGATGGCCATGGCCGCGCTGAACGCGGCTTTGAACCTAGTGTGCCTCAGACTACTGCGCCGCCATCGCGGGGAAGATGTGAACTTCAAGGCGTCAGCGATCTTTACCAGCAACGACTCCATCGTCAATGGTGCGATTGTGCTGTCCGGGGTGCTGGTGATGGGGTTCGGGTCGAACATCCCGGATCTGGTGCTGGGCGTCATCGTGGCCGCAATCGCAGCGAATGGGGGGCGGGAAATCCTGCGCGAAGCATCGGAAACAGCTCGCCGTAAGGCGGGCACATAAGGCATGTTTTCGCCCAGTTCATCCCGAGGTTTACCTCTGCAAAAGAGGTAGTCCAGCCTTTGGGCTACGGCCTCGGCTGCAGCCGAGCGTACCATTGGCGATGGCCGCGCGATAGGCGGGCATGCCGTTCTCGACCTCCGTCTGCCGTACAGCAGCGGTGCGCAAGGTTGAGGGTGCATGTCGTCTCTCCTGTTCGTGTGGCCCAGGCCAATGGCCGGGCCGGGACGTTGATGGGCAGGAGAATGGCGCCGAAGGCCCAACGGCCTTCGGCTCGGGAGAAAAGAGGAACCACCCGTGGGCTGATTGGCAGGCCCGGTCGTCGCTAGAACCGTCTGCTCATCAAGCAATCACACCCGGCCCATGTCGTGGCTGGGGCCGGCATCGTCTGGCGCACATCCGCGCACAAAGGGAGCCCGTTTTTGCACCGGCGGGCACCGGCACCGATTACCGCTGACCACGAAGGGTCTCCCGGTGGCTCGTGCAGCCTGGCAAGCCACCGGGAGACCCTTCGCAGAGGGCGGAAGAAACGCAGATCAACAGAACGCGCGTGGTGCGGCTCGCAGAGAAGCTACCTTCAGGTCCCGCGGCCGGGGACGGCTGGGCGGGACGCGCACACGGATCAAGAAGGCGTTGCGCGCTGGGCGTCCCGCAGGGCATGCGGCGGAGTGCGGGACAGGGGCCACGCCGCCGAAGGCGGGCACGGCTCACGGGGAACGGGGGCGGTCAGGAGCCTTTGCGGCCGCTACGGCGCGGGCGCGAGGCGCCGCGCTTGGAGCTGCCGGATTCGACTGGCAGCGTGCCTTTGCAGTCCGGGTAGCGGCTGCACGACCAGAACGGGCCGCTCTTGCCGCTGCGCTGGCGCGTGGGTGCGCCGCACTGCGGGCATGCCGGCCCTTGGGGAACCTTGATGGACAGGGAGGCGCTGCCGTACTGCGCAATCAACTGCGAAATCCACGCGGCCTGCTTGCCGATGAACACGTCCAGGGTGAGCTGTCCGGCCTCGATCATGTCGAGCGCCTGTTCCCAGACGGCGGTGGTGCCAGGGTCGGCAATCGCCGCAGGCACGGCATCGATCAAAGTGAAAGCCGCATCCGAGGCGCGGATGGCGCGCCCCTTCTTCACGAGGTAGCCGCGAGCGATCAGGCCGCCGATGATGTTGGCCCGCGTCGCTTCGGTGCCGATGCCAACCGTATCCTTGAGCTTCTGCTTCAGGCGGGGATCGGACACCAGCTTGGCGACGCCTTTCATGGACTTGACCAACTCGCCTTGCGTGTACGGTTTGGGCGGCAGCGTCTTGAGTGCCTTGAGATCGACGTCGGCCACCTGGCATGCCAGGCCCTCATACAGTTTCGGCAGCGCGGGCAGCACCTGGGCGCGGACCGCAGTATCGCCCTCGCCATCACCGTCTTCGGCCTGCGGCTCGGCGAGCACCTGGCGCCAACCCGGGATGACAACCTGCTTGCCCGTGGCCGCCAGGTTCTGCCCCCCGCACGAAAACTTGGCCACAGTGCGGTCGAACTCGTGGTGAGGGAGGAACTGCGCCAGGTAATGCGACCGGATGAGCCTGTACACGGCCAGTTCCTTCTCGCTCATGGCGGAGAGCTTCGCCGGTTCGAGCGTCGGGATGATGCCGTGGTGCGCCGTGACCTTGCCATCGTTCCAGGCGCGCGAGCGCTGCGAGCGGTCGAGCTGGCCCATGATCGAGCGCAGCGAGGGATCGGTCTTGAGCAGGCTGTCGAGAACGGTGGGCACTTCGGCAAACATGCTCTCGGGCAGGTAGCCGGAGTCCGAGCGGGGGTACGTCGTGGCCTTGTGCGTCTCGTACAGGGCTTGGGCAATCTCCAAGGTTTCCTGCACGTCCAGCCCAAGCTGCTTGGAACACACTTCCTGCAAGGTGCCCAGGTCGAACGGCAGCGGCGGGCCTTCGCGGACACGCTCAGTCTCCACCGACACGACGTGGGCACTGCCCGCAGCGCGGATCTGCTGCATGGTCTGCTGTGCGACCGGCTGCCGCAGGCAGCGGCCTGCGTCGTCGGTGCACGCATCGGGTGGAACCCATTGCGCGGCGAAAGTCGAACCGCCTGCGAACAGGGACACGGCGATGGCCCAGTATGGTACGGACACGAAGCGCGCGATCTCGCGGTCGCGGTCCACAACGAGCTTGAGCGTCGGGGTCTGTACGCGGCCGACCGACAGCACGCCGTCGTAACCCGCCTGTCGCCCCAGCACCGTGAACAGCCGGCTCAGGTTCATGCCCACGAGCCAATCCGCACGGGAGCGCGCCAGCGCCGAGTGGTACATCGAAAGCGTCTCGGCCGAAGGCCGCAGCTTGCCCAGTGCCGCCCGAATGGACGCATCGTTGAGCGCCGACAGCCACAGGCGTTCGATGGGGCCGCGGTAGCCGCAAAGCTCCACGATCTCGCGGGCGATCAATTCGCCCTCGCGGTCGGCATCGGTGGCGATAACCAGGTGAGTCGCCTTCGCCAAGAGCGCCTTGACGACCTTGAATTGCGTGGCGGTCTTCGGTTTGACCTCGACCCGCCAGTGCTGGGGAATGATGGGCAACTGCTCAACGGACCATCGTTTGAGCTGCTCGTCGTAGGCCTCGGGCGGCGCCGCCTCCACGAGATGGCCGATGCACCAGGTGACCGTGACGCCGGAACCGTTGAGGCAGCCTTCACCGCGCTGCGTGGCGCCGAGAATCCGGCCAATGTCTTTGCCCTGGGAGGGCTTCTCGCACAAGAACAGCCGCATATCCGTCCATCCCGATTCCTGTTGTTCATGGAGTTGCTGGGATCGAGGATGCCGAGCGCAGCCCCTGGCAGCAGCAAACAAGCCGCATGCGGCAGCGACCGCTTTCACGCCGATGAAATGGCGAGTGCGGGGAAGGTGCGTGGCCGGAAGTGTGCGGGCCGAGAGCCGCGATTTCCGGGAGCGCGCGTGGAACTCGGTGGACGTTGGTGGAGCTATCCCCTGGGGATAATTCGCAGCGCATGGAGGGCGGCGAAGCACTGCGGCAGCCGCCCTCCATTCCCGATCACTTCCTGCGCTTGGTCTCTTTCGGCGCCGTCGATTCCTGGGTGGCCTGGGGCTTCGGCTCTGCCTCCTGTGGCTTCGGGCTGAGGGCCACAGACTCGATGCGGTACGGCAGGATGCCGACACTGCGCGCGTTGACCTGCCAAGTCTCACGCGGCTGATCTTCGTTGTCCGTCCAGGGGTCGCGCTCCATGCGGCCGACGACCAGCACCCGCATGCCCTTCTGGTAGAGCTGCTGCCAGCGGTCGGCGTCGTGGTGCCAGAGTTCCACCGGCGCCCAGAAGCCGCCGCGGTCCTCGAACTCGCCGCCCTTGGTGGGGACGGGGTTGTCGAAGTACACGTTCAGCCGGAGCAACCGGCGAGGATCGTCGTTGCCATTGGGGAATTCGCGGTACTCGGGAGGCGATCCGATGTTGCCCTCGCCGATGAATTGTGTGCTCATGTTGGAATCTCCGTGGTGGTTGAAATACCCGTGCCTCGTTGGGCTCGGGCGCGTGCTCGGATGGCAGGCGCAATCACCGATCGCGCACTGCGGCAGGAACGGACGCGAGCCGGCGCAGGTAGGTGTTGTCCGCCTGCGCGGCCTTGCTGGCGCATTCCTGTGCTTGCCTGCCCAGGGTGTGCAGCAGGCTGATCTGCATGTTCAGCATGACGCGCTGCAGTTCGATCTCGTGCAGGTCGTGCAGCAGGTTGACCGGCGTGCTGGGGCTCGCCATCAGCTCCTGCCACAACGCCACGCCCATGGCCGATCGATCGTGCTTGCGCCAGCGAAGAAAGGTCGTGCCTGCGCCAGTGGTCTGCTGGGCCAGCTCGACGGGAAGCAGGTGGAAGGGATGCCCGCACGCCTGTGGCAGCACCTGTCGCTGCGCCAGGGCAATCAACTCGTCGCGCATGGCGAAGCACTGGCTGGCCCAGGCCTCGAAGTCCCCTTTACCTTTAAAAGGCTTTAAAAGGCCTTTTAGAGAGGCCGCGTGTTCCAGCCGCATGAAGGCTGGCTGTTCCAGACGACGGAAGTAGCGCGGTTCGCGGTTCGGGTCGCTCATGCCGGTTCGTCCTCGCCGGCGGCTGTGGACTTGGCCTCGGCCGAATCGGCGGCAGCGCCTTCGTCGGTGGGAGATGCGGCTGCGGCAGCGCTATCACCACGCTGTTGCAGACCACGGCGCACGACGGGCGGCGCAAACTTCGAGCGGCGCATGCCTTCGAGCACGTCCTGCGGCAGTTCGCCGAACTTCTCCAATGCTGCCCGAGCTGCGGCGTTCTTGGCCGCGAAGTCGTCGCGGGTGCAGCCCGAGTAGCGGTATTGCTGGGCCAGGCTGAACAGGCTGCGCAGCGCGTGGGCACCTTCGTTGAGCCAGCGCTCCAACGTCGAGCGATCGATCAGCGCGGTGTGGTGGGCGAGGATCAGCTTGCGGGCGATGTCGTCGTAGTCGGCCAGCAGATAGACGGCGGCAAAGCCGAGCTGCGCGTTCACGAACAAGGGGAGCTTCACCGGCTGCACGTTGAGGTTCTCACCCAGGCTCAACGCCGCAGGCACGCCGGCCAGTGCCTGGTCAACCTGCTCGCGCAGCGATTGCAACGTGGTCCTGGTCTGGTCGAGCTTTTCCTCGATGCGCAACATCCACCAGTCGCTGTACGGGTCGTCCTGCTCCGAGCCGCGCTTCATCTTGTTCATCACGGCGATGTAGCCGTTCAGGCCGACGATGCCGGGTCGCCCCTCGGCGGCGGCGCGGCCATGCCAGATGCGCGAGGCGTGGTGGGTGTGCAGCGTCAGCGACATCGCGCTGCGCAGGGAGCCGAGGTTGAGTTGCAATGGTTCGTTGCTGGTTGCCATGGTGATCGCTCGCTGGTGGACAGGGAGCCGCCAGCATCCGCATGCAGCGGAAGGCAGTCAGTCAACAAACCGAAATGAGCCGACCCCCGGTTCTGTGCGCGCTGGCGGCGCAGCGCGCAACGGTCCCCTGGGGACCGCTCCGCAGATGGGCACTCACATCGGCGTTCCCGTCCTCGGTTGTTGACGGTATGCGTGCTGCACCGCACGTCGCGCTGCCGTTCGACACGATCCTTCGCCGCGCAGCCGTCCCCAGGGGACCGTTCCGTTGAGCGCCATGGAGGTCTGCTTCATGGTCTTGCATGCGCTCTACTCAGGTTTTGCGCAGCATGTCGCGCCGTCGCCCGGCGCTTCACCGCACAGCCGTCCCCAGGGGACCGTTTCTGCCGACCGCCATGGAGATCTACTTCACGGCTTTGACAAGCCCTGTGCTCAGGATTTGCGCAGCAGATCGCGCAGGCGCTCGATGTGCTGCCGGGCCACCTCGGGCGGCACGACGTTGCGCGGCGGCTCGGTTGGTGGCGCTCGCGCCGCCGATGGTGTTGGCGGTGCCGGGCCGGTCTGCTTGGCCCAGGCATTGAACTCGCCGCGCATGGCGCGCTGGATGATGCCGAACAGATAACCGGCGGGGTTGCGGATGCCATGCTTGCCGCACCGTGCGGCCCATTCGTCCAGCACGGCCTGCCGCAGGGCAGCGTCCACCTGCTGCAACGCCATCTTGGCTCCGGCCTGCTGTTCCGCCTTCAGTTCCGCGAAGCGCTTGGGCCATTGCAGGTCGCCCAGCGCACGCGCCTGCGCGGTAGTACGTACTTCATCAATACGACTACTACGTACTGTACGGTCCTGCTTCGAATTCCGAAGAGCGCCGTCTGGCGCGGGTTTCGGCCCTGCTTCGGATTCCGAAGATGGGCGATCGCCATTCCGAAGAAGGCTCGCGGGCCCTTCTTCGGAATCGTGGACCGCATCCTCCTGTGGATAACTTTCGGAGGCGGTGATGCCCTGGTCGGCCAGGCGCTCGGCGAGCACTTGCAGCCGCGACGGCAAGGTGCGTCCGGACAGCATCGGGTCGTCCGCGATCTCCTGGAGGGTGTTGAGTCCCACCACCTGGACGGCCTTGGCCGAATGCCCCAGCGACTGGCTGACCAGGGCCAGGTAGTCGGCGTCGAGTTGCATCGCCTCGAACGGCGTCAGCGGTTCGTCGTGCAGGACGTAGAGGTTGCCGAGGATGCGACCGGTCTTGGGGTCGCGCCGTCGTCGCACGAGGCTCAGCCAGCGCGTCAGGCGCAGCAGCGTCAGCGCCCGCGCCACGGTCTCATGGGAGGCCTGGCCTGCGCAGGGCATCGACGCCAGCCAGGGGCGCAACTGCTCATAGGTGGGAAATGCCGTGACGCCATCGTCGTTGAGCATCAATCGGAACACCTGCCAGGCGTTGCGCTCCAGCGGTGTCAGGCGGCGGTCGAGGAACAGCCGCCGCGGCACGCTCTCGTGCCGATTGCCACTGAACAGGAAGGCGTCGCCGGACGTAGGAGGCGTGGGCGTTGGAGCAGGCAGGGACGCGGGAGCGCCAGAGCTGGACTTGGGCGCGAGGTCCTTCAGCGCAGCGTCGAACAGGTCGGCGAGTGCGATGGGGCCAGGGCGCTGGGCTCGTGGGGCGGTGTCGTCCACGGCCATGGCCTAGCCCAATCCCTGATCGACCCAGTTCCTGATCGCGGCCCAGACCACCGAGAGCGGCAGCGACATGCCCTCGGCCAGGTCCATGGCCGCATCGAGAATCGAGGTCTCGTCCTCCAGATCGACGTTCCTGCTGCTGGTCACGGCTTTCCATTGCCGCCACAGTTCGGTGTCCTGGGTCTCGTCCAGGACGGGGTGGCGCCCCTTGCGCTTGGGCAGGCCGAGGATCTCCCGCCGCAGGGCGACTTCCTGATGGGTCAGGCCATAGAAGCGGCTGACCATCTCCGTGCTGGCCCCCAGCCGCAGCATGCGATCGACCGTGGCGATTTCCTTCTCCACGTCCTGTGCCTGGTTGAGCAGGCGCTGCAGCACTTCGCGGTTGACCGTGACCGAGCACCACGAGACGCTGGCGTTGGCCAGCACGCTGATCAGCGCGGGGTGCTTGAGCGCATCCAGCTCGGCCTCGCCGAAGCCCATGGCCTTGCAGCGGCGCAGTTGGCCGTTGCGAAGGTCATACAGCGCCTGGGCAATCACGGCCTGGTTGAGCGGATGCGATGTGGACATGCGGCCTCCCTCGCTCACGTCCCGGGCGCCGTGGTGCCGGCTTCCAGGTCCAGCAGACGCCGGGCGAGGCGCAGCAGCCGAAAGAGCTTGACCAACGCCGTGTCGCTCAAGCGCCTTGCGCCGCTGCCATGGCCTTGGCTCTGGCCGTGCAACAGGGTCGGCAGGTCGGCGGCGAGCTGCGCGCCGTCCAGGCCCGCTTCGGCGACGGGCTGACCCGTCAGGGAAGTGAGCAGCGTCAGCACCGCGCGGCCGAGCGGCGACGGGGCTTGGCCGCGGGCGCGGCACGCAAACCCGATGCCATCGGCGCGATCCTCGATGCACTCGTCCAGGCCTGCCTCCCCGGCGATCTCGCGCGCGAACTGCGCGATGTGGATGCGCAGCCGATCGGGCGTGTCCAGGCCGGCGTCGATGTACCAGACGTCGGAGATCGGATAGAGTCCGCCGGCTTGCACCGGGATGGACTGCAGCACGCTCGCCGAGAAGTCGGGCGGCAGCGCATCGCCCAACTGGTCGGCGACCATGCGCTGGATCGATTGGAGCCGTTCTGTCGTCGGTGCTGGCGAGACGATGTGCTCGCGAAGCAGATCGCCCGGTGCGGCCGGCTGGCTTCCCGTGGCCGCTTCGCCAACCGCCGTGTCGTCGTGGCGCAAGGTGGGCTCGGACGCCGGAGGGCTGGCGGGTGGAGGACCGGCCGCCGCTGCAGGCGTGGCGATGGACGATGCTGCGCCCGGCGGAGTCGGCGTGCCGGCGGTGGGCGAAGGCAACGCCGGCTGCGCCGCAGGTGGCGTCGGGTCACTGACCAGCGCCCGGTGGCGGCTTTCCGATTCGGTCAGGTCCAGCGCCAGCACGTCGTAGCCGATGCCCAGCAGCTCGGACATCTGGCCGATCAGCTCGTCTTGCACGCGCTGCGGCGCGAACTCGTCGCCCTGCGTGTCGAACTGCGCCAGCACCTCCTGAAAGAAACTGTCGAAGTCCAGCGGCAGCGAACGGTCCTTGGCGTAGTGCTCCCAGGTGCGTTTGCAGGCCGTGCGCATGACCGACAGCCGCTCGACCTGGTGGCGCCCCAGGCCGCCATAGAGCACAGTGGGAATGGCGGGCAGCAGGTAGCGCACCGCGTCGGCCATGCGGGTGATGTGCGACCGCTGGACGGGGAAGCCATCGGCCGCCAGGCGGCGGGCCAGTTCCGACTGGCTCAGGGCGGCGCCGCTCTCCTGCTCGTAGAACTCCCGTGCTTTCTCGACGCCGAGCGCGCGCTCGATGAACGTGAGGCCGCCGCGCAGTTCGTTCTCGGCAAGATGCCCGGTCAGCGCGACGATTTCACCGCGCTCCGGCCATGGTCGGAACAGGCACGATATGCGGAAGAAGCGTTCTTCCTTGGTCTCCGACCAGAGTTCGCGCAGGATCGCCAGTCGCGTGTTGCCGCCGTTGCGGATGATGTAGTGGTCCTCGCCGGGCCTGCGCGTGATGGCCGGCGCCGCGTCCAGGCCGCGCTCGCGGATGGATGCCTTGATTTCCTCGTAAGCCGGGTTGCGCTTCATGCGCGGGTCATGGTCGTAGGGCCGCAACTGGTCCAGCGTCACGACCATGGGCGTGTCCGCGATCGGGTCGCTCAAGGCCGTAGCCGCTGGGCCGCTGCGCTCGAAGCCGGCCGCGAGCAGCTTGCCTGCCATGTCCTGCGAGGTCATGTCAGCCATGGCCGCACCCCTCGCAGTCCCCACGACCGCCGGCCGGCGCCATGCGGGCCTCTCGCTCGGCGCGGCGGATCTGCGCACGGGCGTTCAATTCGGCCCGGTGGTCACTCGCTGTCGAACTCGTGTAGATCGCCGCGCAGCCGGCCTTGGTGAACTTGAGGTGCCCGCCCGGCGTGCGCTTGACGTGCCAGCCCTCACCGACCGCGAACTCGATCAGGGCGCGCAGCCGCTTGTGGCCGCGGGCCAGCTCATGTGCGTTCGCCATGGGGCCTCCCAGGATCAAGAGGTCGCTGCGGGCGGCCGGATACTTGAGCCAGTCGGTCCTGCCATTGCGGGAACAACTCGCTGGCGAGCGCGCGCATCGTGTCGAGCGCGGCAGGGGCGACTCTGCCGGGCGGCTGGCGGTGCTCGACCCGATGCACCGGCAGGCCGCGCGTTGCGGCACGTGGATACGCTTCTATGGCCGGCACGTCGGTGGCGAGCACGCGGATGCCGGCGCTGTCCTGGAACAGGTCGCGCAAGGCCTGCTGGATCAGCCGTGCGTTGGCGGACACCGGGTGGACGCGGTTGATGAGCAAGTGCAGCGGCGGCGGTTCGATGCCCAGGTGCCGGTACGGCGCAATGTCTTCGAGCAACTGCATGGTGCCGCGCCGCAGCTCGCGTGCCGCGAGGATCTCCGGCGTGACGGGCGACAGCGCGAGATCGGAGGCGAGCACCGCCATCTCCAGCAGCACGGAACGCGCGCCCTGGGTGTCGATCAGCACCAGGTCGTAGAGGGGAGCAAGTGCTGGCAGCAGATGCCGCAACCGCAGGCGGCCATCCGGCGCATGCAGCAACAACGTGTTCAGCTCGCCCCGGTGGTCGTCGGACAGCACCAGGTCCAGGCCCGCGATGATCGTGCGGGACACGAGCTGGCCAAGGTCGCGCTCGTTGAAGGCCAACAGCTCATAGATGCCGCCCGGCGCGCGCTGGGTCAGTTCGTAGTAGGAGGACAAGGTGGGCTGCACGTCGAGATCGAGCAGCAGCACGCGCAGGCCCGCGTCCGCGGCGAGCCCGCCCAGGTTGGCGGCCGTCGTGGTCTTGCCGACGCCGCCCTTCGTTGAAATGATGGACACGACCTGCATGGCGCTCTCCGGCTGGGAATGGGAAGTCCGCGGGAGAGCGGGTCAGGTCCGGTGGTTGAGGCGCTCGGCGATCCACTGGTCGATTTCGATCGAATCCCAGCCGACAGCGCGCACGCCCAGGCGCAGCGCCTGAGGGAACTGGCGCTTCTTCATCAGGTTGTAGATGTGGGCGCGTTTGAAGCCGGACTTCGCTTCGACTTCATCGAGCCGCAGGATGCGGCGCTCGTTCGGCGGGAGTACAGGGGTCTGCGACATGGCGGTCACTCCTGAACGCTCGGTGGCGTTTGTTGGCGTGACCTCTATTCAATAGACCTGGCTGCGGAAAGACATTGCAAATGCAATCTCCGCGATTGCACATACAAGCTGGATAACCTCATGCGCTTGCGCTACGAACGTACCTCTTAGCGTTGGCGAACTTTCCGTTTAAGGTGCGCTCAGTGATGCCCATGGTGCCGCCGTAGTGGGCGACCAATGCAGAGACAAGGGCCTCCTGCGTTTTGAAGCTGGAATAGGGCACGCCTGAAGGCGACTGGCTCAGCATCAGCGTCAACATCCCTCCAATGATGTTGAGATAGGTCGTTTCCGCCCGTTCGCTGATCTCGCATTGCTTGGATGCCAACAGCACCGAGGATTGCTTGAGTAGCGTGTCGTGCTGCTCCTGCAGTTCTCGCATCTCACGTCGGGCTTGTTCAAGCGCGGCCTGAAGGGCCAGCCGCTCCACGAGGATCGCCTGTCCTGTTTCCATGGTGATGAAAGGATGCGCCATGCGTTCGCCACGGCTGAACAGAAATCCTGGCCGGTGCTCGGGATAGTGGGTGCGCATCCAGCGTTTTAGATCGACATGGCGAACAGTCAGATCCAGAGAATTGAGCAGGTTCGGATCATTGAGCGTGATCCCGTTCTTGCCGTAGGGCAGCTCTCCGTTGAGGATGCCGTCATAGATACGTTCCGAGTGCAGCCGGCACTCATTCCATCGAGGGCAGTTCAGCGACCGAGGCAGGACACGCGGTGACGCGATCGTGGCCAGGATCATCGGGAGATACCGCAGCAACCCAGCCCATCGGATGGCCGCCTCGATGGGACGATAGAACACCTTTGATGTTGAAATGTCCTTGTGCATGTCTTCGTCTCCTTTCGGGTGCGCTACATCACCGGCTCCTTTCTTGCCCAAGGGCTGTTGTGTCGTTATGGCCTGCGACGGACGCTTGAGGCGATGCCCTAAGCGAAGGCGGAGGAGGCCATTGGCGTCCGCCGCAGGTGGCCTTGTCTTGCTTGATATGCAAGAATCGATCAGTTGCCGGCCCATCGAGCGATGAGGACGCAAGCTCGATATTGGCGCTCACGGTACCAGCGTCATAGGTGGCGCAAAGCCCATCAAGACCGATTTGGTATGGTCTGATATCCAGACGGTTCAAGACCAGCGAGTTGAAGCGTTCGACGCCCCTACGTCCAGTTGGGGACTGGAAATCAGCGGTTAGTGATGCATCGCTCCACATGCTGATATATCGACAAAGTATCTGCCGCAGTACCAGTGACCCTGCCAGGTTGCCCCAGCACATAGGAGACGGAGATGGCTGAACATTCCCATGAACATCAACATCACACATCCGGTCAGATGGGTAAGCACGGCCGACCATACGCCAAGTTCTGGGTGAACATGGTGTTGGGCCTCGTCGTCATGTACTTCGTAATGTTCAGCATGATCGACGGCGCCAGGGACTTCAGAAACAATCTCAACATGCTCTACATGGCGGTCACTATGTGGGCGCCAATGGGCATCTTCATGCTAGCGACAATGCCCGGCATGTTTCCAAACCGGCGGCTCAATCTCGTGCTGTACGGCTTGTTTGCCGTTCTCACACTCGGTTCTTTTGCCGCTACCCGTGCTCAAACCGGAATCGGCGATCGACAGTTCATCGCGTCTATGGTCCCGCACCATTCGGGAGCGATCCTCATGTGCCGCGAGGCGCAGCTCTCAGATCCGGAACTCGTCAACCTATGCCAAGCGATTTCCGATGGCCAGCGCGCGGAGATCGAGCAGATGAACCGGATTGCTGCACGCCTTCGTTGAGGCTGGCTGCCACTACACTGGCGCCGCGTTGCGCTCCGGCGAAGTTAGCCGCAGCGATGTAAAGATGAGTACTTGCGGTGTTCCGATGCCGGCGGTTGTGTCCTACAGCCGTCCAGGTGCCAGGTAGTCCACGCGACACCACCCCGCGCTGCCTGCGGAGCGAGCGCAAGTCATGATCGTCGCAAGTTGGAGTTCGATAGCGAACCCGCTCAGCAGCTGGACGCATCAGGCGTAACGACGGGTGGATGGATCATCCTTGGACGCTGGTGGAAGTGGTTGGATGAACTTTGTTGCCGAGGGCGAAAAACAAGGCTATAATTGAGTTCTTCGCTGATCACCACAGTGGAGAAAGTGATTGGGAAACAGAGACTTAGCGCTCTAGTGCATGACTCGTTTCCCGCTCCAATTCGAAAAGGGAGCCCATCCGGGCTCCCTTTTTTTTGTTCCTGTCTCCCCCTTGTTTCACCCTCTGAACCCCCGCGTGGAAAGCCTGTTGCAAAGCCCCATTGATTCGTTTAGCGTTGATTATAGTCAGTGTACTGATAAATAAATCATGGTACGCGGCTTGGGACAGATAAAAAAACAACAGTAATAACAACAGGTTGATCGATATGACCGAGGATCCAAGGCACCGCCTATCCAAAAAAATAGGTGCTACCCATCCTAATTTGGCGTTCCAGCGCGCCGCTTTCCCCCGCCGCCCACGGCCGCGGGCAACCCAGGGACTTGAACACGATCGTGGAGCCGTCCGGCGATGCCGGTGACATCGGCGCGATCCGGTAAAGGCGATGGGCAGGAGACAAGCGGTATGGAGAGGTTGGCGAATCTCATTGATCGCCTCAACGAGTGCATCGGCGAAGTCCTCAAGTGGGGGATGCCGGTCATCGCGGTGATCTGTGCGGTGGTGGCGGTGCTCCGTTATGGTTTCGAACTCGGGTTTCCCTGGCTGTCGGAAGCCTATATCTGGCTCAACGGTGCCCTGTTCACCCTGGGTTCCGCCTATGTTCTGCGCACCGAAGGTCATGTGCGCGTGGATCTGTTCTACAACCAGCTTTCCGCCCGCGGGCGGGCCTGGATCGATCTGCTCGGCACCCTGGTGTTCCTCTACCCGATGCTCTACTTCATCGCCATCAAGGCGTGGCCGGGCATCCAGCGTTCCTGGGCGCGGCTGGAAACCTCGCCCACCATCGGCGGCCTGCCGTTCATGTATCTGCTCAAGTCCTGCCTGCTCGGCTTCTGCCTGCTGCTCGCCTTGCAGGGGCTGAGCCTGATGCTCCGTTCCATTCTCGTGATTCGCGATCCGTCCGCTGGTCCGTCCGCTGGAGAGAAAGGCCGTGGCTGAGCTGTTCCTTCTGATCCTGCTGGTTGTTCTGATTGTCGCTCTGCTAAGCGGTTTTCCGGTGGCGTTCGCCATTGGCGGTGCGTCCATTCTGGTGGCGGCGCTGGCTTCCTGTTTCGGCGCCTTCGACATGCTCATGCTCGGCGCGTTGCCGGGGCGCATCTTCTCCATCATGACCAACGAAACCCTGCTGGCGGTGCCGTTGTTCGTGTTCATGGGGGCGATCCTGGAACGCTCGCGCATCGCCGAGAACCTGCTCACCACCATGGGCCAGCTGTTCGGCCGGGTGCCCGGCGGGCTGGGCGTGGCGGTGATCATCGTCGGCGCGCTGCTGGCCGCGTCCACCGGCGTGGTGGGCGCCACCGTGGTGGCGATGGGGTTGATCAGCCTGCCCGCCATGCGTCGCGCCGGCTATGACGAGCCCCTGGCCAGCGGCCTGATCTGCGCCGCCGGCTCCACCGCGCAGATCATCCCGCCGTCCACGGTGCTGATCCTGCTGGGCATCATGCTGCAGGACGCCAATACCCAGGCAATGCTCAGCCAGGGCGGTTTCAACAGTACCCAGATCGGCGTCACCGACCTGTTCACCGCCGCCCTGGTGCCGGGGCTGTTGCTGGTGTTTTTCTATCTGTTGGTGATGGGGCTGCGCGCGCTGTTCGACAGTGACGCCTGCCCGCCGCTGACCATGAACGACGAGGAGCGCCGCACCCTGCCCAAGCGGGTGCTGTGCACCATGCTGCCGCCGCTGGCGCTGATCGTGCTGGTGCTGGGGTCGATTCTGTCCGGCATCGCTACCGCCACCGAATCCGCCGCGCTGGGCGGGGTGGGCGCCTGCATCCTGGCGATCCTGGGCCGGCAGTTCTCGCTCCCGGTGCTCAAGGACGCCAGCCGTTCGGCGCTCTCCATGAGCCTGATGATCTACGCCATTCTGATCGGCGCCACCATTCTGTCGCTGGTGTTTCGGGCCCTGGGCGGCGAGGACGTGATCGCCGAGTTGCTGGCCTCGGTGCCCGGCGGCGTCACCGGCGCCATTCTGTTCGTGTTGCTGGTGATGTTCGTGCTCGGCTTCATCCTCGACACCTTCGAGATCATCTTCATCGTGGTGCCGATCTTCGCGCCGCCGCTGATCATGATGGGCGCCGACCCGCTGTGGCTGGGCGTGGCGTCCGCCATCGTCCTGCAGACCAGCTATCTCACCCCGCCGTTCGGCTACGCCATCTTCTTCCTGAAAGGGGCGGTGACCGATCTCAAGCTGACCACCGTGTACCGGGGCGTGATCCCCTTCGTGATCCTGCAGTTGCTGGCGGTGGTGGCGATCTGGATCTGGCCGGATCTGGTGCTGTGGTTGCCGGGGCTGCTGGCCAACTGATTACCGTCACTCCGCCGGTGGTGACCGCGTCGCCGGTGGAGGTTTTGCGCATTTCATCGCGGAGATTGAGGAGCAAGACCCATGAAGAGACGTGATTTTCTGTTCAAGGCCGGTGTCGCCGGCACGGTGGGCGCCGCCGCCGCCGGCGTGGGCTTCCCGGCCATCGCCAAGGGCGCCGTGGAATGGCGCATGCAAAGCACCTGGCGCCGTAACTCGCCGCTGCTGTCCACCGGCCCGGATCTGGTGGCGGACTACGTCAACAAGGCCTCCGGCGGCCGCATGAAGCTCAAGGTCTACACCGCCGGCGAAGTGGTCGGCCCGCTGGAAGTATTCGACGCGGTGGCCGACGGCACCCTGCACATGGGCCACGGTTACCCGGCGTTCTGGTCCGGCAAGCATCCCGGTTTCCAGTTTCTGGCGCCGCTGCCGTTCGGCATGACCTCCCAGGAGCAGAACGCCTGGTTCGCCTACGGCGGCGGGCAGGCCCTGATCGATCAGCTGTACGGCGAATTCGGCCTCAAGTTCTTCCCCAGCGGCAATACCTCGGTGCAGGGCATCTGGCTGAACAAGGACATCAACGCCGCCGCCGACTTCAAGGGCATGAAGATCCGCACCGGCGCCCTGGCCGGCAGCGTGCTTCAGGCGTTCGGCGCGGTGCCGGTGCAACTGCCCCTGGGGGAAGTCACCCAGGCGCTGCAGAACGGCACCATCGACGGCGCCGACTACGTGGGCCCGTTCAACGACATGGCGTTCGGTCTGCCGCAGGTGGCGCGCAACTATTACTGGCCCGGCTGGATGGAACCCAACGGCGTGCTCGACTGCTTCGTCAATCAATCCGCCTGGGACAAGCTCGACAGCGACCTGAAGGAGGTGCTGGTGGGCGCCAACGCCTTCGCCAATCAAATGGTGCTCAGCGAATTCGTGGCCAAGAACGCCAAGGCGCTGCAACAGATCAAGCAGGACTATCCCAAGGTGAACGTCACCACCTTCAACGCGGACACCCTCAAATCGCTCAAGGAGGTGTCGCGGAAAGTGGTCGCCGACGTGGCCAAGGAAGACGCCCTGGCCGGCAAGATTCACCAATCCATGACCGATTTCATGGAGGTGGTGCGGCCGTATTCCGAAATCACCGAAATGGAATACATGAACGCGCGGGCGAACTGATCCAACGCGCCGGCGAAGGCGGGTGTCCCGGTTGGGGGCATCCGCCTTCGCCGTTCGTTCTTTGAAGATTGAAAGGGTGCGAGGTAAAGGATGAATCAGACCGGTATTGGTGCCCGTGTACGTCGGTTGGAAGACGACCGTCTTGTTCATGGCCGAAGCCGTTACGTGGGCGACATCAAGATGCCCGGCATGTGCGACGTGGCGTTCTTGCGCAGCCCGCTGGCCCATGCCCGGATCAAGGCGGTCAACAAACCGGAGGGTCTGGAAAGCCGGATTCTGTGCGCCGCCGACCTGGACGGCGTGCGGCCGATCGTCGCCGAGTCCACCCTGCCCAGCTATCGAAACTCCGAGCACTGGCCACTGGCCCGCGACAAGGTGCGCTTCGTCGGTGAACCGGTGGCCATGGCCATCGGCCGCAACCGCGCCGAGGCCGAGGATTTGCTGGAGGAGATCGACCTGCAGCTGGAGGCGCTGCCGCCGGTGATCAACGGCGCGGTGTCGATGGCCGACGACGCGCCGCGCCTGCACGAGGAATGGGACGACAACATGTTCCTCAAGCTGGCGGTGGGCCAGGACCCGGCGAATGCCCGGGAGAAGGCGGAGGTGGCGGTCACCCGCCAGTTCCGCACCGCCCGCCAGGTGATGAACCCGATGGAAGGCAAGGGCGTGGTGGCCTGGTGGGATTACCGCGACGGCCAGCTGGTGGTGACCACCTCCACCCAGGTGCCCCATGTGATTCGCAACGGTCTGTCCCGTTGCCTGGGCATCGACGAATCGCTGATCCGCGTGATCGCTCCGGAAGTGGGCGGCGGCTTCGGCTACAAGTGCATCTTGCAGCCCGAGGAGATCGCCGTGGCCTGGCTGGCCTGGACCCGGCGCAAACCGTTCCGCTGGCTGGAGGATCGCCGCGAACATCTGACCGCCGGCGCCAATACCCGCGAACACCAGTATTCGATCACCGCCTACGCCGACCGGCGCGGCCGGCTGCTGGGCATGGACGCGGAAGTCACCGTGGATGTGGGCGCCTATTCGGTGTGGCCGTTCACCGCCGGGCTGGAAGCGGCCCAGGCCGGCGGCAACCTGCCGGGGCCCTACGATTTCCGCGAGTACCGCTGCCAGGTCAACGCGCCGGCCACCAACAAGCCGCCGTTCACCCCCTACCGGGGCGTGGCCCGGCCCGGCGTGTGCTTCGCCATGGAACTGACCATCGACGCCATTGCCCGGGAAGTCGGTCGCGAGCCCTGGGAAGTGCGCGCCGAAAACCTGGTGCCGGCGGACGCCATGCCCTATGTGAACGTAACCAACAAGCATTACGACACCGGCGATTACCCCGGCTCGCTGATGCGCGCCAAGGCGGCGATCCGCTTCGATGAGGTGCGCGAGCGGCAGAAGACTCCGGAAGCGGACGGCCGGCTGATCGGCGTCGGCTTCGCCACCTACACCGAGCAGTCCGCCCACGGCAGCAAGGTCTTCGCCCAGTGGGGCCTGGCGCTGGTGCCCGGCTACGACGAGGCGCGCATCAAGCTGACCCCGGACGGCGGCGTGGAAGTGCGGGTGGGCATCCAGAGCATCGGCCAGGGCCTGCAGACCACCCTGGCCCAGGTGGCCTCCGAGATCCTGTCGATTCCGGTGGCGCGCATCCGCGTGCTGATGGGCGACACCGGCACCACGCCGTATTCCTACGGCGCCTTCGCGTCGCGGGGCATCGTCATGGCCGGCGGCGCCGTGTCGCGGGCGGCGGAGGCGCTGGCGGAACGCATCCGGGTGATGGCGGCCCGGGCGCTCGACTGCCCACCCGAGCAGGTGCGCCTGGAGGACGATCGGGTACACGGCCCCAACGGCAGCCTGAGCTTCGCCGAGGTGGGCCACATCTGGTACCTGCGCCCGGACGAGCTGCCCGAGGGCGACCGTCACGGCGGCCTGGAAGTCACCGAAGCCTATCGGCCGAAAACCGACCAGGGCGTGTTTTCCTACGCCTCCCACGCGGTGGTGGTGGCGGTGGACCCACGCACCGGCAAGGTGGAACTGCTCGACTACGTGATCGTGGAAGACGCCGGCAAGGTGGTGAACCCGATGATCGTGGAAGGCCAGACCATCGGCGGCGCGGTGCAGGGCATCGGCACCGCCCTGTTCGAGGAAGTGACCTACGACGACCAGGGCCAGCCGCTCAGTTCCACCCTGGCGGATTACCACCTGCCCGGCGCGGCGGAAGCGCCGCACATTCGCATTCAGCACACCGAGAGCCCGTCGCCGCACACCGCCCACGGCATCAAGGGCGTGGGCGAGGGCGGCGCCATCGCCCCCGGCGGCGCCATCGTCAACGCCATCAACGATGCGCTGGCCGGCCACGGCGTGGAAATCAACCGGATCCCCGCCACTCCGGAACGCATCCTGGAGGCGTTGCTCGACGCCGAGGCCGGCAAGGAGAACGCATCATGAAACCCGTGAAGTTTGATTACCTGCCGGCCCGGGACGGCGCCGAGGCGGTGCGCCTGCTGACCGAGCACGGCGAAGAGGCCAAGTGCATCGCCGGCGGCCAGTCCCTGGGGCCGATGCTCAACCTGCGTCTGGCGCGGCCGGCGGTGCTGGTGGACCTGCACCGCGCCGAGGACCTGACCGGCGTGGAGGAAAGCCGCGACGCCATCGTCTACGGCGGCGCCGTGCGCCATGCGGATTTCGAGGACGGCCGGGTGCCCGACGCCGCCCGGGGCATGTTGCCGTTGGTGGCTTCGCGCATCGCCTACCGGGCGGTGCGCAACCGGGGCACCCTGGGCGGCAGCCTGTCCCACGCCGATCCCGCCGCCGACTGGGTGTGCGTGATGACCGGTCTGGGCGCCACCTATCTGCTGCGCGGCAAGAAGGGCGTGCGTGAAGTGGCGGCGGAAAAATTCATCCAGGCCGCGTTCATGACCGAACTGGCCCCCAACGAGATTCTGGCCGGCGTGCGCGTACCGAAACTCAGCGACAGCGCGCGCTGGGGCTACTACAAGTTCTGCAAGAAAGTGGGCGAATTCTCCCAGGCCACCGGCGTGGTGGTGGTGGACCCGGAACGGGGTTACTGCCGGGTGCTGGTGGGCGCCCTGGACAGCCCGCCGGTGCCGCTGGAACCGGTGGCCGAGGCGCTCGCCGCCGACGGCCCGGACGGCGCCGTGGCGGTGCTGGACGCGGCGGTGGACACCGCCCTGGGCGACTACCCTCGGGTCAACCGTCAGCTGTACAAGGTCGCGGTGCGACGCGCGCTGGCACAGATTGGAGCGACTCAATGACCACCAAACTGTCTGTTTCGGAAGTGACGCTGGATGTGAACGGAGAGACCGTCAGCGGCCATGTGGAAGCGCGCACCAGCCTGGCGGATTTCCTGCGCGACGACCTGGATCTCACCGGCACTCACCTGGGCTGCGAGCACGGCGTGTGCGGCGCCTGCACCGTGGAAATGGACGGCCAGCCGGTGCGTGCCTGCATCACCCTGGCGCGGGCCTGCGAAGGGCGCAGCGTGCGCACCATCGAAGGCGGTGACGATGACCCGCTGATGGCTGCCCTGCAGGACGCCTTCATGGAGTTTCACGGCCTGCAGTGCGGTTTCTGCACGCCCGGCATGCTGGTGGCCTGCCGCGACATCATCCTGCGTCACCGCGCGCTGACCGACGAACAGATCCGCATCGCCCTGGGCGGCAATATCTGCCGCTGCACCGGCTACGTGGGCATCGTCAACGCGGTGCGCTCGGTGTTCGAGCGCCGGCATGAACTGCTGGCCGGTGACCAGCCCCTGGTCACGCCGCCGACCCAGCCGGACTGGGGCGACGCGAAACTGGCCACCTTCAAGCGCACCGCCGGCCAGATGGAGGCGGTGGAAGCGGCGCCCTCGGACGGCGCCGGCGGTGACGACCAGACCCTGCGCGAAGCCATCACCGTGAACAAGCCCGTGGACGAGGTGTGGGCCTTCCTCAGCGACGTGGAGCGGGTGGTGCCCTGCGTGCCCGGCGCCCGCCTGCTGTCGGTGAACGGCAACGAGCTGGACGTGGAGATGGAAATTTCCCTGGGCGCGATCCGCGCGCGCTTCCGGGGCACCGGCCGCTACCACTTCGACGACGACACCCGCAAGGGCCGCATGGAAGGCGAAGGCCGCGACGCGCGCAGCGGTTCCAGCGCCGGCGGTGGCCTGGATTTCGCGGTGATCGGCGACGAATCCGGCAAGCGCTGCCGCATTGAGTTCGTGGCGTCCTACAGCGTCACCGGGCCGTTGTCCCAGTTCAGCCGGGGCGGCCTGGTGAAAAGCTTCGTCGGCGCTTTGGCCGGGATGTTCGCCGACAACGTGCAGAGCGTGTTGTCCGGTGGCCAGGTTTCCCGGGGCGGGGGCAGTGGATTGAGTGTGGTACGCCTGACGCTGAATGTGATCAAATCCTGGTTCCAATCCCTGTTCCGGCGAGAATGAATGCAACACCTTGATCTTCAGGTCGTCTCCCAGGCCCGGGCCTGGTTGAGTGAAGGCGAGGCGCTGTGGTTTTGCACGGTCCTTTCCACTTTCGGTTCTTCCCCCCGGGAGCCCGGCTCCCTGTTCGTGGCGCGCGCCGACGGCGCCCATGCCGGCTCCCTGTCCGGCGGCTGCGTGGAGGAGGATTTCCTGGCGCGCATCGGCGCCGGGGAATTCCAGGCGCCGGCCACGGTGGTGCGCTACGGCGGCGACAGCGTGGACGCGCCGGGGGTGACGTTGCCCTGCGGCGGCTCCCTGGACGTACTGGTGGAACACTGGGCGCCGGAGCCGGCCCGGCGGGCGCATCTGGCCGCGTTGCACGAGGTGATGGCCGGGCGTACCCCGCGCCGCCGCCGGGTGTCGTTGCGCGACGGCGCCGCCTCGCTGGAGGACGCGCCGCCCCAGGGGGCGGCGGTGGAGCGGCGGGATGAGGAGGCGCTGATCCGCGTGGGCCCCACCCGGCGTTTGATCATCGCCGGTATTTCGCCGGTGTCCCGTTTCTGCGCGGAGTTCGCCACCGCCATGGGGTTCGAGGTGATCGTGTGCGATCCGGACCCGGATGCCTGCGCGGACTTCGCGGTGGCCGGGGTGACGGTGCGCGAGGTGTTGCCGTCGCTGTTCATCGAGGCGGAGGGCTGCCACGCGGCCACCGCGGTGGTGGCCTTGACCCATGACCCGCGCATCGACGATCTGGCGATGATGGAGGCGGTGCGCACGCCGGCCTTCTACATCGGCGTGATGGGGTCCCGGGCCACGTCGGCGAAGCGGGCGGAGCGGTTGCGCCGTTCCGGCCATTTGAGCGAGTCGGAGATCGAGCGGTTGCACATGCCGATCGGGTTGGCGCTGGGCAGCAAGACGCCGGCGGAGATTGCCTTGGCGGTGATGGCGGATATCTTGCGGGTCTACCGGGGTAAGGGGCGTTCTTCGCTCTAGGGTGGTTGGGGTCCCGGAAGGGGGCCCACGCCCGGACGCTTCGGCGGTAGCGTCCGGGCCGGGAGTGCGTCGTTAGGGTTTCAGAATTCCAGGTTCAGGGTGAGGTTGGCGCCTTGTTGTCGGGTGTCGCTGGCGAAGCGGCCCTGGTAGGCGAGGCCGAGGCGGGTGCGCGGCGTGGGCGCCAGGCTCAGGCCGGCTTCCAGCAGGGCCGCTTCGTCGGCCACCGGCAGGCCGGTGACGGTGAAGCGTTGCCCGCCGGCGAAGCCGTGCTCGGTGCGCGGGTTCACGTCGCCGGTGGTGCGTTGCCAGCCCAGGGTGCCGTGGGCGCGGGCGTCCAGGCCGGCGAGGCCGAGGCCGGTGCCCAGGCGCAGGCCCAGGGTGGCGACGTTGAGGTCGGCGTCCTCGCCGCCGCCGCTGAGGGCGGCCGGGTCGCCGGTTTCCCGGTGGCGGTCTTCCTGGTAGCGCACCCGGGCCAGGCCGGCGAAGGGTTCCAGGGCCACCGGGCCCGCGTCGAAGCGGTAGCCGGCTTCGGTGAACAGCTGGGTGGTGGTCGCGTCGTAGCGGTCGCCGGCGCGGCCCTGGTAGCCGTCGAAGGCGATCCCGCGTTCGGTGTCCACCTGGTGGCGGCTGTGGCCCAGGCCCAGGCTGAGCCGCAGGCGGTCCAGGCGGGTGCCGGCGAACAGGCCCAGGTGGTAGTCGTCGCTTTCCGCCCGGTTGTCGCCGCCGTCCACGTCCAGCCGGGTCTGGCCGTAGCCGGCCAGCGCGCCCAGGCGCCAGCCCGGCGCCGGGCGGGCGTCGGCGCCCAGGAACAGGCCGCCGGCGCGGTGTTCGGTGCCGGCCACGCCGCCGTCCGCGTCGCGGTCCGCCCAGGCGCCGTAGGCGCGGGTCCAGACGGTGGCGCCGCTGTCCGCGTCGCGGGCCAGCAGGGTGGCGCCGGGGGCGCCGGGGCCCTGGGTGGCGCGCAGGCGGTCGCCGGCGGCCTGGCGCAGGAAGCGGCTGTCCTCGATCAGCGCCGCCCGGGTGGAGGCGTACACCGCTCCGGCCAGTTGGTCGAAGGCGGCTCGCACGGCGGCGCCGTCGGCGGCCTGCAGCAGCAGGGCGTCGTGCACCGGGTCGCCGATGCCGCGTTGCTCGGCGGCGTTGGCGGCGGCGCTCTGGTTGGCGGTGCGCGCCATGCCGGCGAAGGTGGCGTCGTTGCGCACCAGGCGCAGGCTCACGGTGTTGCTGTCGTAGTCCAGCAGCGGCTGCAGGAACGCCAGGTTGGTGCTGACCTGGTCGAAGCGGCCGGTGACGCCCTGGTCGGCGTCGATCAGGGTGTAGCGGGTGAACGGCTGGTAGTCGCCGCCGGCGTCGATGTGCGCCACGCTGCCGCCGTTCAGGGTGGCGCCGCCGGTGACCCGCACCCGGTCCGCCGAGCCGTCCCCGGCGCCTTCCACCTGGAACACCGAGCCGGACTCGAACACCAGATCGCCGTCCACGGTGAGGGTGCCGATGGAATTGCCCGGCGCCAGGGTGGCGCCGTCGGTGAGGCGGGCGCCGCCCAGGGTGCCGGTGCCGCCCAGCAGGGCGCCGTCGGCCACGGTCACCGTGGAGCCGGCCACTGCGCCGTTGACGATCAGCGTGCCGCCGTCCACCCGGGAGGCGCCGCGGAACAGGTTGTTCCCGTTCAGTACCAGGGTGCCGGTGCCGGCTTTGGTGAGGCCGCCGTCGCCGTCCAGGGCGGTGTTGATGATCAGGTCGTGGCCGTTGCTGTCGATGATCGCGCCGCCGGCCCGGATCACCACGTCGCCGTCATTGAAGTTGAGGAACAGCCGGTCCTGGTCGCTGCTGGCGAGGAAGCGGCCACCGTCGAAATAAAAGGTGCCGGCGCCCGCGTCCCGATCCACCCAGGGGGTTTCCAGGGTGCCGCCTTCGCCCAGCGTCAGCGAGCCGGTGCCCGAAGCGTTCACCCCGACCACCACGCCGTTGGCGCGCACCGTGCCGCCATCGGCGATGGTAAGCTCGCCGTTGCCGTTGTTGCCCAAAAGAATGGCGCCCCGGTTTTTCCACAGCGCGCCGTTGCCGAGCACCGTCACGCTCCCCGACGAGCCCGCCTCGCTGCCCACGAAGGCGAGCCCGTTGGACAGGGTGGCGCCGGCGTTGACGGTGATCTCGCCGCTGCCGTAGCTGCCCACCACCAGGTTCGAGACCATTTCCCAGCCGGCGTCGGCGCCGCCCAGGGTGACCCGGCCCTGGCCGACGGCGCCGCTGCCGACGAAGCCGTTGTCGCTGATCACGGTGCCGCCGGCGCCGATGCTTACCTGGCCGTCGCCGTTGCCGCCGACCACCAGATCAGCGCGGTTCTCCCAGCGGCCGCCTTGTACCTGGACCAGGCCTTCTGCGTCCGCGAAGGAGCCCACGTAGCCGAGGTCGTTGGTGACCGTGGTGCCGGCGCCCAGGGTCAGGGTGCCCGGGCCGATCTCGCCCACCGACAGGGTGTTGCCGGCGTCCAGGCGGCTGCCGTCGCCGCTGAGCACCACCTGGCCGTCGCCCAGGTCGCTACCGATGTAGGTTTGCAGGGCGGTGACCCGGCCGCCGTCCTCGATGTCGAGGACGCCGTCGCTGAGGTCGCCGACGTAGAGAACGTCGCTGTTGGCCCAGAGCGCGTCGGTGCCGGTGACGGTGGCGGAGCCGGTGGCGCCGTTGGTGAAGTCGCTGCCGATGTAACCCTGGCCGTTCTCCACGGTGCCACCGGCACCGACGATCAGCTCGCCGCCGATCTGCAAAAAGGAACCGGCCTGCCAGGGGCTGAGGCGGGTGCCGCCGGCGGCGGCCACGGTTTCGCGGTCCCCCACATCGATGCTTTCAGCGCCCACCGGCGTGGCGATCGGCGCTAGCAGCCCGATCCCCACCAGCAGCCGTGACGCCAGGGAAGTTGTTGTCATGTCGTTCGCTCCTGTTCAAGGAACGAATCGCACCACAGGGAGCGCCGGCGCAGCAGTCCCCTAAACAGGGGAGGGCGTCAGGCCGGAGCCACCGCGATCAGGGTCAGGTGCAGGGTCTTGCCCTTGCTGGGCCATTCGATGGTGTCGCCCACGCCCAGGCCGAGCAGGGCGGCGCCCACCGGGCTGAGAATCGACAGGCGGTCTTCGCCGGCGCCCACCTCGTTGGGCAGGCACAGCACCAGTTCGTGGGTCTTGCCGCTGTCCTCGTGGAGGAAGCGGGCGCGGCTGTTGAGCCGTACCACGGTGTCGGGCATGGCGTCCGGGGCCAGGTAGCGGGCCCGGTCCAGTTCATCGTAGAGGTGGTCCACCACCTCCTCGTCGCCGCGGTGTTTTTCCAGCAGGGCGTACAGGCGGTCCCGGTCCAGGGTGGAAACGGTAATCGGGGGCAGGGCGGTCATGGCGCGCTCCGTTCAGTGTTCGCTTGGAATGAGAGTTGTATCGGGGCCCCGGGGCGCCGGACCCCCGGGGCGATACTGAACCGGGTCCGGCGTTAGGGGAGGAAGACGCGCAGGCGCGCGCCGGCGCGGGACGCGCGGGCGGAAGCAATGAGAGCGGGGCGGGCGCCGGGTCGGCGTTGCGTGAAAATCATGACGCCCACCATAGCAGGGCGGCGCGGTTTTGCCAGCGCCGCGTGCGCGGTTGGCATCGCCGCCTCCCGCCCGTAAGATGACCGGGCACAGAGAGAAGACATGGCCCGATTACATCCCCGCCTTCACGACGCCTTGCAAATGCTGCCGGACGACCGGCCGGCCCACCTGTTGACCCGCCATTCGGTGCGCGAACTGGCCAAGAACGGTTTCGCCGATTACCGGCTGCCGTTGACCCCGGAAGGGGTGACCATGGCCCGGGAATGGGGCGCGCGCCTGGAGCGACCGGTATCCGGCTTTTACTCCAGCCCGGTGGGGCGCTGCGTGGACACCGCCACGGCCATGGCCGAGGGCGCCCGCGAGGCCGGCCTGATCGACACCCTGCCGGAGGTGATCACCGACGGCACCCTGGTGGAGCCGGGCTGTTATGTGGAGGATCTCAACCGGGTCGGGCCCACCTTTCTGAAGATGGGCGCGCTGCGTTTTCTCAATGCCCATCTGCGGCGCCCGTTCGAGGGCATGCTGACGCCGGCGGCGGGCCGCGCCAAGCTGGCGGGCTATCTGCGTGAGCGGGAGCCGGCGCCGGGGGCGCTGGCGGTGCACGTGACCCACGACACCATCCTGGCGGTGCTGGTGGCGGAGCTGGAAGGCCGCGACGCCATCGACGAAGCGCACTGGCCCTGGATGATGGAAGGGCTCTGGCTGTGGTTCGAAGGGCGCCACCTGCACTGGGTGTGGCGCGGCGAGCACGGTCACCGTTCCCTGGACGAGGCTTGAAAGCCGCGTTCTCGTCCCCACCTTGGGCTTTTTCTTGACCTTTTATCCGACGGCGAGGTGATTCTTGTCCGCCCTGACCATACGCAATCTCAGAAAAACCTACGCCAACGGCGTGGAGGCCCTCAAGGGCATCGACCTGACGGTGGAGAAAGGCGATTTCTTCGCGCTGCTGGGGCCCAACGGCGCCGGTAAATCCACCACCATCGGCATCGTCAGCTCCCTGGTGAACAAAACCAGCGGCGACGTCAGCATCCTGGGCTACGATCTGGATCGCGAACGCGCCCTGGCCAAGCAGAGAATCGGCGTGGTGCCCCAGGAATTCAACTTCGGCCAGTTCGAGAAGGTGTTCGACATCGTCGTCACCCAGGCCGGTTTCTACGGCATCCCGGCGCGTATCGCCCGGGAGCGCGCCGAGAAATACCTGCGCCAGCTGGGCCTGTGGGACAAGCGTAAGAACCAGGCGCGTACCCTCTCCGGCGGCATGAAGCGCCGGCTGATGATCGCCCGCGCCCTGGTTCACGAGCCGGACCTGCTGATCCTGGATGAGCCCACCGCCGGCGTCGACATCGAGCTGCGCCGCTCCATGTGGGATTTTCTGATCGGCCTCAACGAAGAGGGCCGCACCATCATTCTCACCACCCATTACCTGGAGGAAGCGGAATCCCTGTGCCGGCACATCGCGATCATCGACCACGGTCAGATCGTCGAGAACACCGACATGAAATCCCTGCTCGAAAAGCTCCAGGTGGAAACCTTCATTCTCGACCTGGCCAGGCCGGTCACCGAGGCGCCGCGTTTGCCGGGCTTCCAGGTGCGCCTGCGTGACGCCGCCACCCTGGAGGTGGAGGTGCCCAAGACCGAGAACCTCAACCAGCTGTTCGTGGAGCTGGCGGAACGGGACCTGCGGGTGATGAGCATGCGCAACAAGGCCAACCGGCTGGAGGAACTGTTCGTGCGCCTGGTGGAGCAGAACCTGCCCGGCCAGGCGGCGCCGACCGAGGAGGTGGCCTCATGAGCGCGTATCAGCAATGGGTCGCCTTCTGCACCATCGTGGTCAAGGAAATCCGCCGCTTCACCCGCATCTGGCCGCAGACCCTGCTGCCGCCGGCGATCACCATGACCCTGTATTTCGTGATCTTCGGCAACCTGGTGGGCCGGCGCATCGGCGACATGGGCGGCTTCGATTACATGCAGTACATCGTGCCCGGCCTGATCATGATGAGCGTGATCCAGAACAGCTACGGCAACGTGGTCAGTTCGTTCTTCTCCACCAAGTTCCAGCATTCCATCGAGGAGATGCTGGTCTCGCCGATGCCCAACTACGTGATCCTGACCGGCTTCGTGGTCGGCGGCATGGCCCGTGGCATGGCGGGGGGGCTGATCGTCAGCCTGCTCAGCCTGTTCTTCACCGATCTCACCATGCAGCACGCCTGGATCACCGTGTCGGTGGTGGTGATGACCTCGGCGCTGTTCTCCCTGGGCGGTTTCCTGAACGCCACCTTCGCGCGCAATTTCGACGACATCAGCATTATTCCGAACTTCGTGCTGACGCCGTTGACCTACCTGGGCGGGGTGTTCTATTCGTTGGATCTGCTGCCGGACTTCTGGCGCGCGGTGACGCTGATCAATCCGATCGTCTACATGGTGAACGCATTTCGCTACGGCGTTCTGGGTGTGAGCGACGTCAACGTCTATGCGGCCTTGGGCGCTATCCTTGTGTTCGTGGTGGTGTTTTACACCCTGGCGCTGTGGTTGCTGAACCGCGGCACCGGTATACGGGGATGAACAGGGAAAACAACAAGGACAAGGAGAGCAGGCCATGAGCTACCTCAAGGACACGCCGCTGGGACGCAGCAGCGACTTCATCGATGAGTACACGCCCTCGCTGCTGTGCCCGGTACCGCGCTGGGACGCCCGCGAATCGCTGGAGCTGGAGGACACCACGCTGCCGTTCCACGGCATGGACATCTGGAACGCCTACGAGCTGTCCTGGCTCAACGACAAGGGTAAGCCCCAGGTGGCCCTGGCGGAACTGATCGTGCCCTGCACCTCGCCGAACATCATCGAGTCCAAGTCCCTGAAGCTGTATCTCAACAGCTTCGCCAACAGTCGCTTCGACAGCCGCGACCGGGTGGTGGCGGTGATCGCCAAGGACCTGGCCGAGGTGGCCGGCGCGCCGGTGGACGTGCGCGTGATGACCCTGCGCGAAGCGGAGCGGGAACCGGCCTGGGAGGAGCACGGCCAGCTGGTGGACACCCTCGACGTGGCCTTCGATCACTTCGAGTACCGCCCGGAGCTGCTGCTCACCGACCAGGGCCCGGAACAGACCGGCGTGCTGGTGTCGCACCTGCTGCGCAGCCATTGCCCGGTGACCAACCAGCCCGATTGGGGTACCGTACAGGTCCGTTACACGGGGCGACCGATCAGCCCGGCCAGCTTCCTGCGCTACGTGGTGTCGCTGCGCAACCACCAGGGCTTCCACGAACAGATCATCGAGCAGGTGTTCGTGGATCTGCAGCGCCAGTGCGCGCCGCGTCAGTTGTCCGTGTACGGCCGTTTCACCCGCCGCGGCGGGCTGGACATCAACCCGTTCCGATCCAATTACGAAGACACCCCGCCCAACCGACGAACCATTCGCCAATAGACGGAGAGTAAGGATTTTCCCATGAGTGAAAACGAAACACCGGACAATACGCCCAAACCCGAAGGCCAGCCCAAGGCCGATAACGCCGCCGCCCCGGACACCACGCCGCAAACCACGTCCGGGCCCGCGCCCGGTGCGGACAACGCCGCCGCCGACGGCGCGCCGCCCAAGGAGGAGCGCAACCTGGGCATGGCCTGCCACCTGTTGGCGCTGGCCGGTCTGGTGCTGCCGCTGGGCAACATCATCGGGCCGCTGATCATGTGGCTGGTGAAACGCGAGGAGAGCGCCTTCGTCAACGAGCAGGGCAAGGAGGCGTTGAACTTCAATATCACCATCGCCATCGCCGGCTTCGTGTCGTTCCTGCTCACCTTCGTGGTGATCGGCGTGCTGCTGCTGCCCGCGGTGTTCATCTTCTGGATCGTGATGACCATCATCGCCGCGGTGAAATCCAGCGGCGGCGAGCACTACCGCTACCCCCTCACCCTGCGTCTGATCAACTAAGACGACCCCGCGCGGGCGCCGCCACCCCGGCGGTGCCCCCGCGATCTAGGCCCCCAGGGGCCAGCCGAAGCCGATCCACACCGCCAGCAGAACCGACCAGCCCAACAGCAGCGCCAGGCTGTAGGGCAGCATCAGCGCGATCAGCGTGCCGATGCCGGTGTCCGCCCGGTAACGCCGGGCAAACCCCAGCACCAGGGCGAAGTAGGGCATCAGCGGCGTGATGATGTTGGTGCTGGAATCGCCCACCCGATAGGCCGCCTGGGTGGCTTCCGGATCAATCCCCACCAGCATCAGCATGGGCACGAACACCGGCGCCAGGATCGACCACTTCGCCGAGGCGCTGCCGATCATCAGATTGATCAACGCCGCCAGACCCACGAACAGCAACAGCAGCAACACCGTGGGCAGCTCCAGCCCGCCCAGCCAGGCCGCGCCCTTCACCGCCAGAACCAGCCCCAACTGACTGTAGCCAAACCAGGCCACGAACTGGGCGGCGAAGAACATCAGCACCAGATAGCCGGACATGGACGCCATGGTGGTTTCCATCGCCTGGATCACTCCGGCGGCGGAACGGAAGTGGCCGCTGACACGGCCGTAGACGGTGCCGCAGGCCGCCGCCACCAGGGCGATCAGCACCACCAGCGACGACATGAACGGTGACTGCAGAATGGCGCCGTCCTCGCCGCGCAGGGGCGCGCCGGGCGGCACCACCAGGGCGGCCACGGCGGCCAGACCCGCTATCAGGGTGAACAGGGTCCAGCGTGCCGCGCGGCGGTCGAAGCGGGGCGCCTGGTCCTCGCTTTCGGCGTCCTCGTCGGTGGCCGCCACCCGCTTCTCGGTGATGCGCAGGGTGATCAGCGATACCAGGCTGGTGACCAGCACCGTGGAGACCATGATGAACCAGTAGTTGCCCGCCGCCGACACGGTGCGCTCGCCGTCCACCAGGTGCGCCGCCTCCGTGGACAGGCCAGCCAGCACCGCGTCCACCGGGCCGAGCAGCAGGTTGGCGCTGTAGCCGCCGGACACCGCCGCGAACGCGGTGGCGATGCCGGCCAGCGGCGAGCGGCCGGCGAGCTGGAACAGAAAGCCGGCCAGAGGAATCAGCACCACGTAGCCGGCGTCGAAGGCGATGCTCGACATCACCCCGGCGAACGCCACCGCCACCACCAGGGTGCGGTGGGAGGCGCGCCGTACCAGGGCCGCCAGGCCGGCGCCGAGCAGCCCGGAATGCTCGGCGATGCCCAGCCCCAGCATCGCCACCAGCACCACGCCCAGGGGCGCGAAGCCGGTGAAGTTGCCCACCAGGTGGGTGAACACATAGCGCAGGCCGTCGCCGTCCAGCAGCGAGCGCACCACGATGGTCCGCTCCTCCAGGGGATGCTCGGCGGTGACGCCGAACAGCGCCAGCGCCGCGCTCAGCGGCAGCATCAGCAGACACAGCCAGACGAACAGCAGGGTGGGGTGGGGCAGGCGGTTGCCGATCCGTTCCAGCCGGCCCAGCCAGCCCGATGAGGTGGAGGTCATGGTCTACATCCTTACCCGGTCCTGAATGCGCTGGGCCGCCTGGCCCAGCATCTGGATCACCTTTTCCTGATCCCGTTCGCGCAGCCGCTTGGCGTCCACGTACAGGGCGAAGCCCTCGGTTTCGTATTCCAGGTTCACCGGCTTGTCGTTCTTCAGGTCCGTGGCGCAGCCGGCCAGGGTCTTGAGGATCGCCGTCTTGTCGAAGTTGTGGATGCGCTCCAGGTCCACGTGCAGGCCCAGGCCGGCGCTGTCCACGGTGACGAAACGGCGCTTGCTGCCGGCGTTGCGCTTGAGTTCGTGGGCCTCGTACACGGTTATCGGCCGGTGGAACCCCTTCACCTGGATCTCGCCCACGCTGCGGCAGCGCACCCGGTCCTTGACCAGCCGGTGGGTGCCCTCGGAGATCAGCACCTGGCCCGGGCGGCAGGCGGATTCCAGGCGGCTGGCCAGGTTCACGTCGGTGCCCAGGATGGTGTAATCCATGCGGCTGTCGGTGCCGAAGTTGCCCACGGTGACGAAGCCGGTGTTGATGCCGATGCGGATCTCCAGCTTCTGGTCGATGCCCTGGCGGCGCCACTTCATGCGCAAAAAGCGCATGTACTCCTGCATCTCCACCGCCATGGCCACGCAGCGAAAGGCGTCTTCCTGGGCGCCGGCGCTTTTCGGGTCGCCGAAGAACACCATCACCGCGTCGCCGATGAACTTGTCGATGGTGCCGCCGTAGCGCAGGGCGATGCGGGTCATCTCGCTCAGGTAGGTGTTGAGCATCCGCGTCAGCGTGTCCAGGGGCAGCTCCTCGGAGATGGTACTGAAACCGCGAATGTCGGAGAAGAAGATGCTCAAGCGCTTGCGCCGGGTCTCCAGCTTGGCGTCGCGCTTGCCCGAGAACAGCGAGCCCCACACCTGGGGCGGCAGGTACTTGGCCAGCTTGCGCGACAGCTCCACCGCCTGCTGCTGTTGCTCGCGCACCCGGTCCTGGGCCTGGCGCAGGAAGCGGGTCTGGTGGTTGGCGTAGAAGGAGCTGGCGCCCACGTGCAGGCCCAGGCCCACCAGCGACAGCACCGACAGTATCTGCGGCACCGGCGTGGGCTGCAGCGGCACGCCCAGCACCAGCACGCCCACGGCGGCGCCGGCGGCGGTCATCAGCAGGTTCAGCAGCCACGCCTTGAGGCCGCCGCTGCTCACCGAGTTGGCGTGCACGATGATCAGCAGCACCAGGCTCGGCACCACCGAGAACTGCAGCAGCGCGCAGGCCACGCCGATCACGGCGGCGTCGAGCTGCATCAGCACCCGCGACACCCGCTCGGCGCGCACGTCCTTGCGCTGGGCCACGAACACCGCGGTCTGCGCCAGCAGAGGCCAGGCCAGCAGGCCGGCCACGCCGAGCAAAAAGCCGGACGGATAGAGCCCCAGGCTGATGCCCGCGAACAGGATGGTGGCCGCCACCACGAAGGCCAGCAGGCGAATGTAATTGCTCAGCCGTTGCGCGCGCTGCTTGGGGTCCAAGTAGGGGCGCCGGGGGCGATGCTTGGGTGTGCTCATGAACGGCAATCTGGACGCAATGTTCGAGGGAGCTTACCCAGTTGTGCGTTCAGAAAAAAGACTGATCGGAATTTGGCCACCGGCCCGGCGCCGGGGTTCGTCGGCCCCGGGGGAACCGGTTACACTACGGCTCCCCGAATCAGGAGTCGCCATGGACACCCTCACCGCCCTGACGCAACGCGTTTCCGTGCCTCGCCTCACCGATCCCGGCCCCAGCGACGACCAGCTGCGCCGGCTGCTGGAGGCGGCCATCCGCGCCCCGGATCACGGCATGCTGCGCCCCTGGCGGTTCATCGTGCTGCGCGGCGAGGAGCGCCAGCGTCTGGCCGACATCATGGAATGGCGCCTGCTCAAGCGCCAGCCGGACGCCGACCAGGGTGCCCGGGACAACATTCGCGGCAAGGCCCTGCGCGCCCCGGTGATCATCGTCGCCGTGGCCGAGGTCACCGAGAACCACAAGGTGCCGGTCTGGGAGCAGGTGCTGGCGGTGGGCGCGGCGGTGCAGAACATCATGATCGCCGCCCACGCCATGGACCTGGGCGCCATGTGGCGCACCGGCGACCTGGCCAACGACGAAAGCGTCAAGGCCCGGCTGGGGTTCGCCGACAAGGACCAGGTGGTGGGCTTCGTCTACCTGGGCACCCCGGCGGCGCCCTCCAAGAGCCTGCCCGACGAAACTCCGGATGTGTTTCTGCGCGAGCTGCCCCGTGGCTGACCTGGAGGCCCTGGCCGAGCGGGTGCGCGCCGCCATCCCGCTGACCCGGCACCTGGCGTTCCGGTACACCGGCTTCGACGGCGATAGCGTGACGCTGACCGCGCCCCTGGCCCCCAATCACAACGACAAGGGCACCTTCTTCGCCGGCAGCCAGGTGGCCCTGCTGACCCTGGCCGGCTGGTCCTGCACCACCCTGATCGCCGAGGCGGTGATCGCCGGCACGGACCAGCCGGGCCGGGCCGTGGACGTGGTGGCGGTGGACGGCGGCCAGCAGTACCGGTTGCCCCTGGAGGCGGACATCACCGTCACCGCCAGCCCGGCGCCGGATCAGCGCGACCGTTTCGCCGAGCGTCTGTCGCGGCGCGGCAAGGCCACCCTCAAGGTCCATGCCCGCGCTACCAACCCGGCCGGCGACACCGTGTGCGAGTACCAGGGGCTCTATCTGGCCCGGCTCGCCGATTGAAGGTTGTACAAACCCTCGCCAACCGAACCGCGCGGCCTTGCCAGCCCCGCCACCCTCGGGTACCCTACGCGCCCTCTGCATTGGTCACAGCCGACCGGCAAGGTGCGGAGCACAATCAGTTTTGGTGAGGTGTCCGAGTGGCTGAAGGAGCACGCCTGGAAAGTGTGTATACGGCAACGTACCGAGGGTTCGAATCCCTCCCTCACCGCCAAAT
>MDTA01015742.1_pt1 | contig 98372 bp, 100 predicted proteins | sample 811151 | NCBI WGS metagenome assembly MDTA01 (sample SAMN05326648, study PRJNA326480) | marine metagenome | isolation source: seawater | place: Indian Ocean: South | collected 2010 | reverse complement strand
GATAGTCGGACATACTTAGCGCCAGGCTTCTGGTCAATAAGATTCTTCCAATATGACTTAGCGTTGTCAGTTATCTCCAGCATATTTTTCCCTGTAATCGCTGATTGCTGCTTTGATAGCATCTTCTGCCAGTACACTACAGTGAATTTTCACAGGAGGTAAAGCAAGTTCTTCAGCAATCTCTACGTTTTTTATTTCGCTCGCATCTTCTAGAGTTCTGCCTTTTACCCACTCGGTTAATAATGAAGACGATGCAATGGCAGAACCACAACCATATGTTTTAAACTTCGCATCTACAATGTAATTGTCTTCAACTTTTATTTGCAATCTCATAACATCACCACAAGCAGGAGCGCCAACCATGCCAGTTCCCACGCCATCTGTCTTGGGATCCCATTTACCCACATTCCGTGGGTTCTCGTAGTGGTCTATAACTTTGTCTGAGTATGCCATACTAGTATTTATATTAGTGGTAGTTTACTTTTTGCTCAATGACATCATTAAACAAACCTTTTTTGTGCAATTTTTTATATTTTTTGAGGGCCCTATCTAGTTTTAACTTGGACACTCTCTGTAAAAAATTCTGTCCTAACATGTGGTCATACTCATGTAGGAAGACTCTTGCCCAGATACCGTCAAACTCTTCCAATACTGGGTCACCATCTGTATTTTGGTAACTTACGGATATCTTAGTTGGTCTCTTAACCTTCAGCATAAGGCCAGGCGCACTCAAACATCCCTCTTCCATCGTATCACACTCCTCGCTGACCGTGATTACATCTGGATTGATAATGTACCACTGCTTTCCGTCTTTACCTGTTCCCATAGTAAACACAGCAGCGTTCAGTCCCACTTGGTTAGCAGACAATCCTATACCGCCAAAATCTAATTGTTTCCGAAATAATGTAAAGCAAAAATTCTCTGCGTTGTCCCAATCGTCAAACTGCTCTGGTAGAACTTTCAACATCGGGTGGTCTATCGGTAGTAATTTCAAGTCATCTGGATTCATGTTATCACACTATAATTTTGTTTCTTTTCAAATTTAATTTGACCTCTGAACTTATCAAATAATTGGTCACCCTTGTGACTAATCACAAACACATTTGTCTGGTCACCAATAGTATCCAATAAATTCATCACATAGTCAACACCATTATTATCTAGGGAACTGTCAAACACTTCATCCAACAGTAATAGATTGGTGCTTGCACTGTTCTTCATCTTAGCAATTGTTCTCCATGTGAACAACAATGCCAAGTCGATACGTTGTTTCTCACCCTCACTAAATGAGGCGTAACTAAATCTGTCTCTGTGTCTGGACTTAATAGTCTCATTGAACTTCTCATCCAACTCAAAGTGAACAAAGAAATCCATAGCAGCCAAGTATTTATTCACCAATTTATTAATGGCAGGCAAATATTGTCTAATAATTCTAGTCTTGATACCAGTATCTTTTAGTAAGATACCAGCCACCGTATTGAAGTGTTGGTCTTCATTCTTCTCTGACCTGAGAGTATTTTTTTCGACCACCTCTCTGGCCATAGACTTTAGTTTCTTGTTCTCATCATCTATATTGCCTCTGTTTTCCTTGGCAGAATTCAAATCAGACTGAAGAGTATTCCTGTACCTCTCCTGAGAAATGACCTCAGTTTGTAACTCTTGTATCTCATCTGATATCTCTACAAACTTTTCAAGGGTACTGACTACCTTTTCATATTGTTTGTCGAGTCCTTTTGTTGCTTTAGATAAGTCTTGAATTTCTTTTGATTTTCTTTGTTTGACTTCTTCTTTGTGTTCGTGGGGTATGCCCTGCTTACAGGTTGGACAGTCCTCGTTGTTTTCATAAAAGTCTAACTCTCTTTCAGCTTGGATGATTTGAGATTTAAAGGAACTTCTGTGGGTTTCCAACTCTCGTTGTTCCTGTTTTGGGTTGCCAAGAGCCAGTTTCTTCGCCTCCCTTGAGTTAATCGTCTTCTGGTTTGATTCAATTTCCTCAACGAGTTCTTCAATTTGTGCCTCCAGATTTTTGAGTTTTTTACTTTTATCACTCTCCAACGTATCTATATATTCTTTTTGAACATTAGTCTTGTGTTTGGCGAGTTCCAATTCTGATTCTATCTGTAATATTTCCAACTTTAAAGCAGCAGTCTTTTCACGCAACAAACTATTCATGGTGGTGAAAATCTGAATATCTAAAATGTCTTCAATGATTTCTCTTCTAGTAGATTGGCCCAACTGCATGAAAGGTGTGAATGAAGCAGACCCCAAGATTACAATCTGCGTGAAAGACTTGTAATTAAGTTTGAGTATACTATCTTCTAGATACTTCTGTGTGTCACGAGCAGCAGCATCTTGGTCAATAAAAGCACCATCACAATATATTTCAAAGATGTGTGGTTTCATTCCACGAATGACTTTGTATTTTTTTGACCCTATCCTAAACTCTACCTCAACTTGCATCTTTTTGTTGTTGATAGAATTTACTAACTGAGGCTTGTTTATGTTTCTGAATGGTTTATTGAACAATCCAAAACAAAGGGCATCCAGACACGTTGACTTACCACTACCATTCTCACCGACAATAAGTGTGGTTGGGTGTCTAACAAAATCAATTTCAGTAAAAGAGTTCCCAGTGGATAGAAAATTTTTCCACCGCAACTTTTCAAATATTATCATAAATTAATTCTCAGCGTGCTGTGCCTCTACATAAAGTGTTCGTAGCACATTTTTCAATTTATCTTTATCCACATCGGTGACTGTATTATCTACATAATCATTCAACAATGTGATAGTGTCATCAAGTTTTAGTTCTACTTCACCCACAGCATTGTCTTCAAACTCAGAAAAGTCTTCGATTATTTTTAACTCAACTGGATTACAAGAATACAGTTTGTCAACTAACTTATCAAACTTGGCAAAATTTTCTTTCTTCACCACTATAAGTTTGATACAAGAACCCACAAAATCAGTAAGGTCAAAATCACTGACTCCATCGACATCATTGTAGAATATTTTATGGAACATTCTGTAAGGATTCTTTTGGAACTCAAGAGAATTGTCCTGAGTATCGTAAATAGTGAAACCTCTTTCGTCATTGTAATCACTCCAAGTTATTTCATACGGATTGCCGAGATAAACCACGTTACCAGCCATACTGCGATGGTGAAAGTGCCCAGAACAAACAAGCTCAAAATCAGAGAAAGGCTCAACGTCCATGCCATGAGGATTTGGAACACCCTTATACATCTGGAAACCAGAAAATTCAAAGTGTCCGAAACAAACCGAGGCGTCCGTGTTATCAACGGTTTCCATAACACTGTCGTAATTACCAGAACAGATCCAAGGAACGAATAAGATTTTTCTTTTATCAAACTCAAGCTCGGTAACATCTGGAAATATTTTGACATTCTTGTAGTCCTGTAGAAGTAACTCTGGTGAGTTTACTTCGTTAGTATTTTTGAAATATGTATCGTGGTTGCCAGGCACTATGTACATATCTATACCCAAAGATTCTGCCTTTTCAAAAAAGTATTTTCTGCATGACTTTAGTGTATTATAATTTATATACTTTCGTCTATCAAACACATCACCCAAATGCATGATGGTTTTGATGTCTCTCTCCACCAACGTAGGGAAAAAGAATTCATCATAAAATTTTCTAAAGTATGCATCAAAGGGTAGACTGTCTGACCTAGCACCAAAATGAGTATCATTAATCAGAGCAATCTTCATGCAATAGCCTTGTTCATCTTTGATTTAAAAATATCGTAGTATCCATTTTTGGATATCAACTTCTGTTTGTAATTGTGTGTTATAATATCTAACTTTCTTTTTAGGTATTGTAAATTTTTCAACTCATCGATTTTCTTTTTGAAGTCATCAAAGTCCTCGACTCTTTGCCAGTCGGTGATATTGTATGTGTTGTTCTTATCATAATCCCTGTACACAAAAGGTATCATCCCAATAGCAAGAGCCTCTGGATATCTAGACGTTGTGGCAGTAGGGTCTTTCCAATTGAAACACAATGTCGCCTTACACCCCTCTAACAAGGGATATAAGTCATCCCAAGATTTTATCCACGAAGCCTGTCTCTGCACACCAGAGGGAAACCCACCAATCAAAACGGTTGATATGTCATGGTCACGATAAATCTTTCTTAAAAGTTTATCTCTGTCACAACCTGTCTTCATTCTACCCCAATACCCAAAATCATAACGATATTCCTTGGGGAACCACTCAGAGATGGCATTGTTAAATTTCTCAGTGATGAAATGATATTTCATGCCGTGTATATTAGCTGGGAAATCTATCTCATCAATTTCGGTATAAGATTTTAGTGGTGTATTTTTTAAAGTGTGTTCTCTATATAGGCTTTCTGTGTCACCCCTATCTGAACGCAACACTATCACATGTTTGTTCTCAAAGAACGGAATAATTTTATCCATATGAGATTGAGACTTCTCCAAGTCTTTTGGGTTCATCTGTAACTCACCGTGATATCGAAACTCACTGTCACTGGGAATGACAATGACATCTGCCGACTCTATGGTCTCTGGTGTCCTCTTGGGTCTAGTACCATCAAACGATATGTTATATGTATCGTAGGTATGTTGAGGATTATCCTTCATCCACCTTACATAGTTCTCCAAAAAACTATCTAGGACTGTTTGCAGTGGCCCTTCATACTTTACGTTAGACCTCAATCTAGCACATGTGATATTCATTTTGCCGCCTTTACTCTCTTTCTTAAATCAGTTGATGAGAAACTATGAGTTCTACTAGTGTAATAAATTTCTATAGGTAAATGTGAACCTGTAAACATTTTATCTTTATACTCTTCACCAACAAATCTTACATCGATGTTTTTTGTGGTTAGGATATCCATCAAACAAGATTCTCTGTCATATGGAATAACCTCATCCACATATCTGAGACCATACAACTGAATGTATCTCTCGTATATACTTTGTACTGGTTTATTTTTATCTGACCTGTCTAGGGTGGGGTCTGTTTGTAATCCCACCATCAAAAAGTCACAATTGTCTTTTGCTTCTTCAAGCATAACTACATGGCCAGCGTGTAGTAAATCAAATGCACCACAAGTAAATCCTATTTTCATCTTATTATATCAATCTTGTTTATAGTTTCACTGTTCCACACTTCCAACTCTTTACGAATACGTCCATCCGACATGAGGTTGTTGTGTCGTTTAGTTGCCAGTTTTTTCCACCACTTGATAATCTCAGGCAGTTCAAACCTGTCAAAATTTTCTGCCTTCACTAGTGTATCTGTTTCACCAAGAAGAACTTCACGAGTATTACTGTATCCATACTGACTCATGTAAAATCTTTTCTGTGTTGTGACATCAGTTGACTTGTTGATTACATCACAAAACAATTCATACCCCTTTGTATCATGTTCCTTCAATGAGGCCTTGAGTATTTGTATCATCTTGGTTTGATACTTCAGTTTCCTACTTGAGGCGCCCTTGTGTATCAGTGGTTCTCCGCCATTCTTTTCTTCAAACCAATCACGCAAATGAAAATAGATATCCTCACCCATAGTCAAAAGAAAAGATGACATGGTGTCACCCTTATATCTCAGAAAGGGTTTCATGCCATCATACATGGAAGCACCCTTGATGTTACCATACAAAGATGTTGTCTCAAATAAACAAAACTCTGTATCATATTTCTTGTTCAACATTCTACGCACATCATGGGAACAACAGATTGCGGCCATAAGTTTACCGCCCAGATAATTGAATCCAAACGGTTGAACAGGGACAATGTTGAATCCCATGATTGCACGTTGATTAAAAATGCCGAGGTCAGGCACCCCACCAAGGAAGTCATTTCTGGGTTTGGAGTTGATGAGTGGGGAACCCATCTTGATAAAACCAACCGCCTTGTTTGTATTAGTTTCTTTGACAATCAACTTGAGTGATTTGCCTGGAGCCTCGTCTGGAGAAAACGATGCAGTCATCTCCAGCATTTGATCAAAGATTTCGTTGTTCATCTGAGCAACTTGAAAATTCATTTCTTCTGGTGGTATATCCCACCCTTGAAACATATCATCTTCAATCGACATACCAAAAAGAGGCGGAGGCAATGCCTTCACCCTGTCTATTTTTCTGGCACGAAAATAGTCATCGATTCTCTCAAACTTAGAGAAATAATCGACAACTAATTTACTTGCATATATCGTATCTTCTTTGGATAGAATCATGCTACATTCATAAACTCTGGTACTTCGCGTTTAGTCCACTTAGCGAACCCTTTCTTTTCTTCTCTGTAATAGGTTTTGTACCCATCAAGAGCATTGGGTTGTTTACAGTAATCTGGCATACACTGTGGTGGTTCTGCGAACTCACCCTGTGGTATATTCTTTGGTGGCTGATTCAACGGAACACGCAACTTACAATCAGTCATGTGTATTTTACCATATCTATGTGTGTACTCATCACACAACAGATAAAACATTTTGTACATGTACTGATAGTGTGAGACATTTTTACGAACCCATATTGCTGATGGGTGATTGATATGTGAGGCTTTGTATAAGACACCATCCATTTCTGAATCTTCTAGTCGCCATCGTTTGATTCTCCTACCACTGGATGCATCAATCCATTGTGTACCATCCAACATTCTGTGAGCAGTGGACAATAACTGAGCGTATTCAATAACCATCTTCACGACATGTTTGTCGCAATGGCGTTTTACTGAGATTGCTGGTACTTCGTGTAGGTAAAATATGTTCATTCACTTTCTCATAATATAATCTGCATACTAACTATAATACCAAACATCTCTGCTGGTGTCAAGGGTGTTTTACTTTTTCTCAAGAACACCCTTTTCCTTAGCTAACTCAAGGGCTTCTTTGTCATTTAGATACTTGGGACGCCTCTTAGGAACCTTTTTATTCTCTTCCTTATACTTCTGATTGTGTTTCTCTGCTTCGTCTATCTGTTTCTTCATGTATTCGATAAACTCTCCAGAACCCTGTTCACCAGAAGCCTCGTCCATCAGTGCCTGAGTATCTAGACTCTGAATGTACTTGTACTTGGTATCAAGTTGTTTCTTTTCTTTCTGGATTCTACGCAAAAAAGCATAGTATGTAATCTGAGTAAAATAAGCAAAAGGATTCTTGGATTTCTCTGGGTTAAAGTTATCGATGTATGTGATACAATTCTCTATACCATCCAAAATCATTTCTTCTCTGAACGTGTAGTTTACAAAATTAGATTTGTATGCGAGGTGATTTGCAATCTTAACAAAACACTCCCCAATATAATTAGAAACACGAGGTTTAGGTTCACCAGACTCTTCTGCTTCTAGTCTTGCAGTCCTATACTCTGTCATAGCATGAAGGAAGTCCTTGTTGTTGACATAGTGTTTGTTAGTAGTTTTCTTCGCCATTGCGATAATCCTTATTAATTTCTATACTTTTTTTAATCAGTGTTAGGTTCTTGTCAAATTTCGTAAATGCATCTGTGTCCTTTGGAAAACAAGAACCACCGTATCCCTGTTTGCGGTCATGGCCAGGCACACGAGTGTGTCCGTGGCCAATACGAGGGTCTTTACCAATAGCATTGATGACTACACTGGGATTTGCAAACTGAAAACTTTTTATTGAATCGAACAATTGATTAAAGAAAGTTACTTTTGTTGACAAAAAAGAATTGACTCCGTACTTAACAAAAGATGCTTCAGCTGGTGTCATGTGGACATATTCATCTGCAATACAAATAGAGCAATTCCTATAGAGATATTCTAAAGCCTTACACGAATCGCTTTCTCCGCCAAAAATATGATACTTAGCGTTGACGAACTGTTCTTTTGCATTGGATTGAATTAGAAACTCTGGATTGTAAACAACTCTCCTGTGTTGACATAACATATCCACGAGGTCTGGTGTTAGTGTAGACTTAATTGATATGGTACTACCAGTAAATTCTAGTAAAGGGCCTACATAATCCCAAATGAGTCTGTCATCCACACCCTTGTCATCAGTAGGAGCGGGAAGACATATGAAGGTGAAGTGGGGGTCAAAATTTAAAAGGTCATCGATGTCACACCACAACTTTGGGTCAACTAAACACTTATCCACATTTGGATGAGTAAATGCATATTCAACGGCGCCACCTACAAATCCACACCCGACTACGCCAACTCTCATTTTGCCTTCTTGTTGCATAATATATTCCTACAATTTCAACCATTCTAACACATAGTGTTCCCAGTTGTCAAGGGTATATTTTTTAAAAACACTATTGACAACTGCCCGAAAAATCATTATACTAGGTATGTGCCTTTAAGGATAATAAAGCCTAATGTAGTATTACCTTCTCGTCAGTACCATGTTCTTCAAGCCATCTTTCTATATCTTCATCCTCTTCTTCTAGCAAGCCTGGATTTGTTTCGTTCCATAATATTTTTAAATATCCGTCCACATATTCTTCTTTTAAATTAGAGATGGATATAATTTTATTTTGGCGAATATGAAATTCTTTATCGTCAGTCCATGTTGCCCAAGGTCTTATTGATGTAGTTTCCATGTTTGGGCCAATTGGAAATCGAACTAGTTCTAGGGGGAATGTGACAGTCAAGGTTTGTTCAGACTCGGAAATAATTATGGCAACAATGGTCTCTCCATTGTCCAACCTTATAAGACTTGGTTTGTCATGTGGTTCCATTTATGTTCATCCTTACTACCTTATAATTAAATTTTTCTTCGTTGTACATTTTGATTCTTTCAAGGACATGGTTTAGAGTATAGTTTTTCTTTTCTTTCCATGAAAGGTCATCACCAATATCAAACAAATTACACTTTGTTTTGAGTTCACTTTTTCGTAGGCCTCTGCCTAAAGACTGTAGAATTCTTATTCTACTTTTTGAGGGAGATGCAAATACTATATTGTTTAACTTCTTAATATTTATACCTGTAGAAAACGTACCATAAGAAGCAATAATTATAGTATTATCTGACTTCTCTGTCAATGCCCGTATTTGTTCTCTTTGGTCTGTTTCTGTTCCACCATGAACAAAGTATACTTTTTTGTCAGTCATACTGTCTATCTGTTTGAACAACGGTTCCCCATGTTTCTCTACATACTGGTATAAAACCAGCGTATTGCCCCTCTGAGAGACCGCCAGCTGCGCCAGTATGTCGTTCCTTTTTTGGTTGGATACTAGGAAGTCCATTTCTTCTTGATAGTTCATCTTTGATACAAATTTTCTTTGTTCATCCTCATATCTGATTAACATACACACTATCTTTAATTCAGCGAGTTGTTTGTCATCCATCAGTTTTTTGGTTGACGTAACCTTAAACACTGGGCCGAATACTCCTTCCAACACGAGTCTATGTGTTTTTGTGCCATCTAGTGTTCCTGTAGTACCGATTCTGAAACGAGCGTTTTTACATTTGTCCATGAGAGTCATCAAAGACTTTGCCTTGAATAGGTGCGCTTCGTCACCGTACACCACATCAAATTGGTTGAACCATTCTTGCGGAAATTTGTAGATAGATTGCCATGTGGATATCACAACATCGGCGGCGTTTGATTTTTCTTTGCCACCGTAGATTCTGTGACAATGTTTTGCAACCTTAAACCCATTGTGAGTAGAGTAGTCTCTGAAGTCACCGTACATCTGTTCTACCAGTGATGTGGTGGGTACAACTATCAATTGTTTTCGGCCTAGTGCGTGGTGGTATCTGACTAGATTGTATATGATAAGACTCTTACCACTAGCAGTCGGTGATAGAAGTAGAGTTCTACCAGTGTTCACTGCCTCGTGAATGGCGTCCTTTTGATAGTCTCTTATTTGTAGGGGTTTTTTGTCACTGTGTAGTTTGAGGACACTACTAAATTCTGTGACCTCTGCATGTGAAAACTTTTCACCTATGGGGTCAATATCAATTTGTATTTTATACTCTAGTTGTTTTGCAAACTTTATGAGGTGAGGTATGAGACCAATATAAAGTTCTCTTTTGTTTACATTGAACAGTCTTATTTTGCCATCCCAATACCTATTGCGATAGGAAGGCATAAACTTAGCTCCTGGCACTTCAAATGTAAAAAAGTCGCAAATTTCTCGGCAAGTGCTATCTTCCGATTCAACGTAGACATGCACATTGTCTTTTTGTTTAACCCATATCATATTAGGCCTGATTGTGTCTTATTCCATTCTACTGCGTTTTTGATGTCCCAAGTTCTACTATTTAAACTTCTCAAAACCCTGTCGAGAAAGTCAACAACAGTTTCCAAGTAGACCACTTTGTCTGACTGCTTGATAATGTCAGGGTCACTTTGCAAGTGGTCACGCATATCTGTTCTAAGAACGGCATTTTTTCTCCAAGGTTCCCATCCAAGAGCATCTAATTCTTGTTTTGATAGTTCACCGCGATAGTAGTCGGACTTAACAGACTCCAATCTTTTCAAATCTGCATAGGCCTTTCTCAATTGCAGTTTTGCATTTGATAAGTGTATTACATATTTGGAGTGTAAGATAGGAGTTCTAGTAGATTCAGAACCTAAATCCAAGTCATCAATCTTGCAGTCCTCAGACCACATGTTCTGTAGTTCATTCAAAGTTGCCATAATAAAAACCTAATCAAATATTTCTTATAGTATATATCCTGTATTTAAAGGATGCCAAACCAACAAAGTATGGGGAATCCCCACCAGATAAATCAAAGTCTAATCCAGACAGTGAGGTTGGAAACATGTCTTTAAATTTAATTTCAACATTGGGATTGTCGTTTGAGTCTAAAACAAACAAACTAGCATCACTCACCTGAGCCGTTCCAGCAGATTTATCAGACTTAGACCCAGAACCCAATGGAGTCCTGTATTGTTGTTTGTCAATAAAGTCTGTGTATTGTGAAGACCTCTCTGGGGAACCCAAACCTATCAACCAGTTATACAATTCTTTGTAGTTTGTCATGTCCTCTTGTATGAGGAATCGTATAATCAAATCACCAAAACTTATCTTCTCGCCTGGGTATGGGATGTCTGCGAGTGGTGTCGCTTGTACAGGAAATCCCATAGATATGTCTGGGATGTTTGCGCCTTGGCAGAAGAACGACACATTCGGCATGTTGTGAACTTGAAACTTAAATCCATTGGGACGTAAGTAGTTCAACTCTTGAGAAGTCTGAGCCGTATAGGTGCCTTCGTCAACTGTTAATGTAGGTGTGTAAGCCATGTATCTATTTATAACACATAAAAAAAGGGAGTCCTAAGACTCCCTCTAAAATGGTTGATTAACTCAACTCTTTTTACATAAGGTTTGTAACCTTAACAGAACGATAATACTGGTTACGGTCAGCAGTAAATGTGTCTGCATCAGTAGTACCATCAGATTGAACCACATATGGGTTAGCAATCATACCGTATCTAGTCTTGAATCCAATCTTAGGTTGGAAAGTAGATGGGTCAATTGCACGAACCATTTGCAAAGGAACGTAAGGACAGTAGAAGAGTCCAGCGTCATAAGGTGAAGTTCCCTTGTATCCTACACAGTAGAACTGAGAAGCAGCACCAGTGTTTGCACTATATGGGTCAACGTATACTTTATATCGACCATTAAGTGTTCCAGCGAACGTGTTACCTGTGTCATCAACATTCAAGTTTGTTGAGAGAGCAGGAGTGTAATCAAGAACACCAGCCATAGAGAGTGCAGAAGCAACATCTGAAGAACAGATGATGAAGTTACCTTTACCCCTACGAGTATCTTGTGCGATTACGTTGGCATCTCTTTCAATGTTGAAGAGAAGACCTTTGAATCGTTCAACCGACCAACGACCATTTGAGTCAACGTCAAGGTCAAATGTACCAGAAGTTGCAGTTGAAGCAGCACCTGTCTTAGCAACCTTGTAGATTGTTCGGATTACTTCACGGTTAATTTCAGCAAGAATCTCTTGAGAAAGAATGTTTGACAATTCTGACTCAGCGTCAAGACCGTGAACTGCCTTGAGGTCTTGCGCCAATTCAACAGTATATTCTGCCTTCAATGCACGAGACTTTGCAGTCACAGTGGTTTTCTCAATTGAGAATGCCATTTGGTTGAGAGTTACAGTATCACCCAACAACTCAGCGTTGTCACGAGTAATACCTGTACCTGTTGTATATGTTCCATCAACAGGGTTTGAACCAGCGTGGGTTCCTGTTCCAGCGAAATCAGTGTCCGCTTCGTTGTACAGAGCTTCTGTGCCAGTCTGTGAAGTATAATGTGACTTCATGGCAAAGATAAGACCTGTAGGGCCAGTCATAGGTTGAACACCACAGACATCATATGCCATCAGGTTAGGCAGCGCACGGCGAACTAGACTGATGAGGATGGGGTCATAAGTGTCAATTGCAGATGACATGTTATTGGCATGCACGGCTTCCGTGATACCTTTTTCTTCTTGGAGGGCCTTCTCTTGGTTCTCAAGAATTACAGCAGTTACCGACTTACGATAAGGGTCGGCAATTTCCTGTAAATCAGGATGGTCAAGAACTGGACTCCACTTCTTTTGGATTTCTTCAGAAAGATACATTGTAGTCTCCTATTTGGTTTTTGTTACCTGTATTTATTTATAAAAATTTTACTTTTTAACTTGTTTGGAAATCGCCTGAGCATACTTACTGATGTAGGAACTTGATTCTTCCAAGTATGCCTCATCAACAGTATCGGTCAACTTTTCCGACTCAACCGTTTCCGTGATTTGTTTGGGGAAGTAGTTGTCCTTTACTACGGAAACCTTTTCAACGAACATTTCAGTCGTTCCAAACGGAACTTCTTCCAAAAGACTAGCAAGTTTTTCCCTTTCGGTGACTGTCATGTCTTCGGAGGCCTCAGTGATAACCTTCTCTCGCAAAATGCTTTCTTTCTCTTCTTTAAGAGAGACAGACTCAGCAAGTTGGTCATTAAGTTTACCCTTGAGTTCTTCGATTTCATTTTGCATCTCACCAAGGACATCGTACTTGTCTTCTGGAACATCAATGTAATGTTCGGCGAAAACACCACGCAAAGACTTGATAAAGTCTTCGGTAATTTCGGTGCGGAGACCACGTTCTATAGCAAGTTCGTTCTCCTTCATCCAATTTTCGGCAACATAGTTCATGTAAGAGTCAATCTTTTGAACTAGTTCTTCCTTAAATGTTTCTTGTTCTGCAGCTGCTTCCTCTTGGAGTTCTTTTTGAATTGTCTCCATTTCGTTAGCAATACGAGCAGTTACTACTGTCTCAAATAATGATGCAGCCTTAACTTTAAAATCTTCTGAGAGGTGTTCTTCGTCAGCGAAAAGATTTTGAATGTCGTTCTCAAAGAGAGTTTCTTCCTCTGCTTCCTCTTCGGACTCTTCCTCTGATTCTGCCTCTTCTTCTTCAGCGACTAATTCTTCTTCGTCAACTACTTCTTCCTCTTCTTCGATGACTTCTTCTTCATCCGATTCGACTTCTTCCTGAGCACGAATCCCTTGTGAGGATTTTTGTGCCACTACGTTTTTGGGGTCTTCTCCATCTTCGTAGTTGGGAGCATCACCAGCACCTTGGTTGGCGGGTCTAGGAGAGTCACCAATTTTTGATGCGGAAGCGGGGCCAATAGCAGAAGTCAATCCACCATGCTTGTCACCAGTTCCACTTAAATCTTGAATTTCTGGATTGGGATTAGAATTACCCTGTACAGGGTTGGTCTTGTCAGAACTTGTAGCATTTGGCTTCAAGTTTTCTGCGGCTCCAGCCTCATCCAGTTCTTGAACTTCCTCGTTAAGTGCCTCTTCAACTTCTCGGCCTTTAGAGAGGAGTTCTCTGACTTTGCTTTCTACGCTCATGTTAGTTCTCCATGTTTGATTTTGCGTTACTGTTAATTATTTATAAACTTTTAGATTTTGGACAGCTTATTTAAGAATGAACTGAACACTTCCATCTTAGCTTCCTCTAGTTCACGAGTCGAAGCCCTCTTGATAGATTTGTAAGCTTGTTCAATATCCTTTTCCATCCAAACACCTTCAACCATAACCCACTCTCTGTGTTCCATGATACCTCTTACAAATGCATCAGGGGCCGAGGGATCTGCAACTATGTCAGCAGCAGTTGAAAGGACAAAATCTTCTTGCACCTCATTGACTCCATCTTTTTCCTTCAAGGAACCAAGTCCTCTGGATGAAACACCAAGAGATGCACCCTCATCGATTAGGTTCTTTACGATATTACCCATCGGAGTGTCTAAAATCTTTGCCTTACCAATCCAGTTATTTCCACTCTCTTTGAGAGAAGTAATCATGTGGGAAACTCTATCTAGATTGAGCGTGGGGCCATCTGGGTGTCCTAGTTCTCCCATCGCCCTCTTTTTATCGATAGCTTCAGAAGTATATCTTTTAACTTCCTTTTCCATAATCCCCTTGGGATATACTCTGCCGTTTCGATTTTTTAAATTTGACTGAAGAAACACACCTTCTATGTAAAGGTTTTTCTTACCACCTACTTCCTCAGTTATATATTGTATATCTTCAGATACCTCTGTAATTAATTTCATTATCCTAAGTCTCCATCTGCGCCTTGGTGTTGTTGTGAGCCATATCCATCAACTTTAGCAAGATTAACTATAACTGTCCCACCATCTCCACCGGCAAGCACAACTTCTACGTCAGAAGCATTTTCGTCAGCGTCACTGAACCCATTGAAGTCAAGTGACCCAGACTCAGTAAGTCGGTATAAAACCACACTGTTACGTTGTACTGTTGCGGCTGTTGAATTAGCAAGTGTCCACTGGAGGCCTCTGATATTAGCTTTAGGGGAACTTTGAGTCTCCGTACTTTTCTTCAGAGTGGTAGCAAGAGCAATTGTGCCAGTCGCATCGTCCCCACGGACGGCAACCACTCCTTGTGTCTGAGTAAGTTTTAAAACATCAACTACGACTGCCATCTAGCTTCTCCTAATATCCTTTTTTCTTGTGATTGCCATGCGAAGCTTCTTCAAGAACCTCCAACGCATATGTCTCACATGTTTCTATTCCATGTTCAAACATTACACGATACCAACCGACATATCCGATACTGTCTGGTTCTGCATGTTCTCCCATCATGGGTTTACCTTCACCAAATTTGGGGTGAATAACCTTTGTAGCACACATGTGTGTGAGCTTAGGGTCTTGAGAACTACCCTGTTTAGGTGGAGTCACATCTCCCTCTATACCATCTTCGGCGGGATGGTTTGCAGTAGCTTTATCCTTACTGGCTTTTTCTACTGGTGTAGCTTCTTCCCTAAATTGTTTAAATGTCCTCATCTGAAACCCCTTCGTTTTCTTCTTCTGTTTCTGCAGCTTCTTCTTCCGCATCACCAAACAGCGTAGGTAAAATTTCGGCTTTACGCAGGGCTACCATATCATCGGCCTTACGTCCAATCAGATTGTTAAATGTATCGTTGGCACTGGTGAGGTCACCATCTGCCCACTGATCCATCATCTTCCTGATGCCTTCTTGAGTCGCCGTATTGTCTGCTACGTTGACTTCAATGTCCTGTGCTTCTGCTGTTTCACTCATTATTGTCTCCTATATCATTATCTTGTGGCGTACTAGCTGCCAGTTGTGAATCTATCAATGCGATTTCATCATCGGAGAACCGCAAGATATTTTTTTGCACATACTCCTTACTAAACATTTGTCCCACAAATGGGGCAACACTATTTAAAATTTCTAGTCTACTTCTCATAACTTCTTGGTCTTTCGACTCAGTGTAGTATGCATCCGAAGCAAACTTATACATCAAATCCTCTTTAATTTCTGGCCATTCACCTTCTTGAATGACTCCCTTGAGGATTAGTTGAGACTTGAGTAGGTCATCAAAGATGCCTGTAAATCTCCTTCTCAACTTTCCAATGAACTTTGTAAATTTAAGTTCATCTCTTGTAATCTCAGCAGACCGACCAAAGTTCAGTCCTGCTTGCTGTTCCAATCTTGAAACAGGTACGTTTAGAGATTGATATAACTTCTTTTGGAAGTAAACTACATCTTCAATCTCACCCAAGTTCTGACCGCCTGGCAATGTTTGAATTTCTGTTCCTCTGCCACCTTCTTTTCTTGGCAACCAGAAGTCTTCAAGCATTGACATAAACTTCTTGTCATCCCTTATCTCACCAGTATCAGAATCATAAACCAGTTTATTCCGATACCTGTTCATAACATCTTTTAGATATTGTTCCGCCTTTCCTGTAGGCAGATTACCAACATCTATATAAAAAATTCTTCTTTCGGGGGAACGTGTGATACGATAAATCACCACTGCGTTCTCCATCATTCTCAATTGGTTAGCAGGGCGTATCGCTTTGTGTAGATAAGACAATGGTATGTTTTTATCTTGGTCAACCAAACCAGATGTGCAATAACACACAGCGTCTTTACTAACCTTGATTGCCTTATCATTTACTACATCAGTTTTATACTGTTGTCCACCTTGTAAGGCAATACCTTTCTCATCGTATACAAAATATTCTAAAACATCTTTAACTAAAGTTACTTGTGTCTTGGCATCTTTTTCTTTTTTTACTTCTCTGACCTTTCGGATTTTCCTTGGGTCAACATATCTGATATCTTTGAGTCCGTCTTTAGGTTTCTCTTGGTCAATTACTTTATGAAAGTAAATTCGACCATCGATATACCACCGTCTAAAGTAATCTTGAGCCCTTGTGTTAAAATCTAACAGGGTCAAGATACTGTCGAACTCAGCGGCAATAGCTTTCTTCACTGTTGCCGACTGATTCACTTTATCCAAATCCAAGACTACAGGTTTTTCGTCATCTAAATTAGATATCGAATCATTTACGACATCTTCTATAGCAGCATCGACATCACCCATCATGGAGATGTCCCTGTATCTTTTAATCAACTGGCTTTCGTTATTAGCGGTTCCTTCTATATCAAAGTAGGTTCCGTAGTAACCACCAGCCTTTATACTTTCTAACGAGCCCTCATCATAGGGAGCAACAAAAGACTTTTCTCCCTTTGATGAGCCTTTACGCTCTATCTTGTATCCAAACAATTCCATAATTTATCCCTTCACAACTGTAGATTACTCTACATCATAATGTGTGTATTGCCAAGTCACCGTAAATTCTTCAAAAATATCATTTTGTGCATAATTCAATGCAATCTCGGACATCTGGATAGGAAATGCGTTACGCAAAGTGTATGTTCCTCGCGGAAGCACTTTGTCATTTCTATCTAGATGTTCAACAACTATGTCGGTTTGATAGTCACGAGGAGTAAGCGTTCCTTCATTGGTTTCACGGTCATTCATACCGTCCATCCAATCTTCAAAAGGAGCTCGCAAACTGAACTCTGAGTCATTAACGACAGTTATTGTCCAAGGATCAAATATTCTTTCTCCAGCAAGTTTCAACTCCCTACCACGATATTGTATGATAGCAGGATTGACATTAGATGCTGGAAGAGCAGCGCCTGTTACTAGCAGACTATAAGATGGGTCAGCACCAACCACATAAGCGGGGAACGCAAGTTTCACCCGAAACTGGTTAGGTCTGGCACCACCGGCGCCTAGTCTTGCCTTAAACTCTTCAATATTCATCGACTCTTATCTCCTAACTTTATTTATTCGTCTTTTTAAGCACCAAGTTCTTCAAACGATATACCAGTTCTAGTAGCAACAAACGTCAATGTGATGAAGTTAATAGACTTGGCAGGTTTAACAAATATATCAGCCCTAAATTCGTTTGCATCTATGACTGCCGCTGTGTTGTTCGTTTCATCACAAACAACTCGGAAGTCATAAACTCCCCTTCGGCCTTGTACGTCACGCAAGAACGGCTCAACTAGTGCAACAAACTGTGCCCTTGTGAAGGCGTCATTGAACTCAAACAGTTGGAATTTAGCAGCAGTTGCGATTGCCTTCTCTAAGACAATAAACAATCTACGAACATTGATTCTGTTAAATGCAGATGGTTTATCTAGCATAGTCTTGTCACCAAACAAAAGTATACCTTGGCCTGGAGTGTTGATTACAGGGTTGATACCTTTTGAATACAGACTATCTCTATCTGCTTTCTTAGGTGACCATGCGAGTTTAATCGCATTTTTAATTTGTCCTCTGTTCAATCCAGCAGGAGAGAACCAAGGGTCATCTGTGTTATCTGTCACAACACAAGTTCCGGCAGTGTCACCGTTCAAAGGAACGTAAACATATCGGTCATTGTATCGGTCATACATGTATTTCCATCCACTGTCCATAACAGCGAAAGATGAACGAGTATATGCACCAAAGTCTCCAGTAGCAGTGATACTTGTTACCTCACTACCCTCGTTGTTTACTACACTAGCTCTTTGAGGTGAAAGGAATATCATGCAATCTTTTCGGATTTCTGCAACATTATCGATGATGTAATCACCAGATGTAGTTCCGTGATTAGATGCCATAACTAACGAGACATCAACTAACTCATCGTTAGCAAACAATGCATATCCTGCCTGAACATCAGCAGCAGAAGGTGAGGCGTCTACACCATTAATCAGACTTATAATCTGGTCTGTTGCGCCTGCGAGTAGAATACCATACACTGTCGAACCAGAACTTGAAGTTCCAGCATTCGTCCATGCGGTAGGATGATCCATCCAGCGAATCCATTGAGACCTTTGATTTATTACTTCTTTGTAATAGTTTGTTTGGTTTACATCGTCTTTTGCGTCAGATGCTTTTGATAGTCCAGCAAATTTTTCAAGAACTGTTCCAGCAGTTCCAGTTATTGCACCGTCTTCGTCAATAACTATAACATGAATCTCATCAAATGTTGCTCCATTTGCAGTTGCCCATGTTGTAGTGGTGGGTGTGGATTCAAAATCATCTAGATAAGTCCACTGAGTTGCCATTGTAGCAGTAGCGGCGACTGAACCTGTACCATTAGCAGTAATAGTAACAGCAGGCGCACCGATATATCCGAAGCCTGGGTTTGTGATTACAATTGCGGTTACGTTGCCTCCAGCGATAGTAGCGGTTGCAGTTGCCTGAACCCCACCAGCAGGCGGCGCAGCGATTGCCACTGTAGCAGTAGTTCTGTCACCAGCTGTGTCAGCAGAGTCTAGAGCAATAGAAGCAATACTAGTTACTGTAGAAGAACCAATGTCAGCGATAGAAACTTTGAGTGAGTTACCCAACGTGCCTGCATACTTTGCCGCCCACGGCCCTACACTTGCTTCACCCCCATCATAACTTGCTTCATATTGGGTATCGTTTTTGATTTGTACAGCAGTTCCTTCTGATACTGCGTTTCTAGCAGCAGCTCCGATTTCTCTTATTGTCAAACAATTAGACCCATACGCCAAGAAACTAGATGCGACTAAAAAGTCTGTGTATACAGATGATGTTGGTTTGCCAAACCTATCAACTAAATTGTTTTCGGAGTCAATTGATACTATCTCATGAGCAGGCCCCCACTGAAAATCTCCCACTATGCCACCAACCGTAGTGGCAACAGCTGGGACAACATTCGTGAGGTCTTTCTCTTGGACTAAAACTCCCGGCGATAATTGGAAAGCCATGTTGTTCTCCTTCGTAATTCGGTTTTTATGTTACTAAAAATAGTGTTCCTGACAATTATTTATAAAAAATGTTTTCTCTCGTCCGTCCACATCCAGTAGTCTCCGTCTATCACTTCAGCCTCTGGTTCAGTTCCATCCTCCACAAAACCAAATGGTGTTAAATCATTTTCTATCATTCTCGTTTGAGAGTTATACAAACCCTCTCTAATGTTAACGTCCGTCAAGTCCTTGAAAAACATTTGTGTAGATAACCACGCAAATAAGACCATACACATGGCCAAATCATCATGGTATCCCTCATCTGATGCAAAGGTTCCACTTCTTTCTACAAACGTAGACAGTTCACTAATGCAATCAGCGTCCCATATCAAAAATTTGGTCTCTTCAACTAGACTTTTTAGTGAGAGACACCCCTGTCTCTTCACTGCTTTTGATGTTCTAACCCCCAAGGTAGTTTGTTTTCCAAAGCCAGGCGAAACATATTGTTTATTTTTCTCTTGGACTGTGGAAAATATATTTTCATACTCTAGTTCTTGGTGTAAAATATCTACTACCTGTTGTCCTATATCATTATTTTCTATTAGAACATAAGCGTTGTTGTAATCTCGCGCCACTTTTGATATGTAATCGGGAAACAAGAGTGGCGATACCTTGTTGTCCCTGTATTTGCCTACAACTTTGAAAGGCATTTCAGTAATATCAATTATGACAAATGCTGAAAAGTCACCACCGATACCCCTAGAAGTATCAACAGTAACTACATAGTATTTATTCTCTTGAGGTTCTTCATAGATGTCTAGTCCATCCTTCTTATAAATCGGGTCTATTGATGACATCATAGACAAAGCTTTACCACTAATCAATGTGTTGGTTGAACCCAAGAACTCACATAAAACTTCTTGGTTGTACTTTACTTCACCCAAAAGTTTGAATTGTTCCTCTGCCCACGCATCATCACGGCCTGGAATATCAGTGTATGGGATGAACATACTCTCAAACCCATTCGCACCTTTCTCCGACTCATTCCAAAATTTCCAAAAATGATTATACCCCAGTGGCGTAGATGTCAATAGAATTTTTGTTGTCTCACCAGCAGAGATAGTAGGATATACAGATGCGAAAAACTCATCTGCTATATTGTTTGGTATGATTGCAGCCTCATCAATGTACAACCAATTGACTGACTTACCCCGAATACCAGAAGCAGTGGTTGCTGATGTGAACACACGAGAACCATTTTCCAAATCAACGTCACCCTTATTCCATGTCTTTACACCCTGTTGCATCCAGATAGGAAGGTTCTCATACATAATCTGATATCTGTTCAACACCTCGCGAGCAGCAGCAGTCTTGTTTGCCATGATGGCAACATTCTTATCATCATTGAAAATCGTGTAGTGTAAGATACATGCAGCTGCCGTAACTGTCTTTCCTTGCTGTCTACCTTCCATGAGAATAGTCTTACGACCTTTCATTATGAAGTCAACTTTTTTCTTTTGACATTCATACAGTTTGAAAGGTTGCAATCCTCTGTCCAGAGTTACTATCTGGCAGTAATTCTCAATAAAATAGATAGGGTCATCTTGACACTTTACAAATTCTGTGAGTTCATCCTTTGTAAAATGGTGTTGATATCCTAAAGACTTTAGATTTGGATTACCATGATATGAAGCTTCATTCATCTTGTTCTACGTCTATAACCTTCTGTTCATCACGCAATGCTTTAAGTATTTCTGTGGTTGTTCCAGCAAATACGACATTGTTCTGAGTAGTTATCTTCTTCTCAGTTCCATTATTAGTATCCAGTTTTTGTTTTTGTACTTGGACATCCATGACATCTTTAGCCTGTTCGCCCATTGTTTTTATAATCTGGCCAGCAACTTCGTATGCACGAGGGTTATCACTATTCATCGCAACATTCAGTATACCCTCAGCTGCTTGCTCACTATAGTTCATTGCTTTCTCTAATGTATCTCGTGCCTTCTGAAAGTCATCTTCAACATTATTTTCGCTACGGACTGCTGGGGGTTTCACCTTCTTTGTCTCAGTCATTTGAGTTTGAAAGGTTTTATCTAGTGCATCAAATACTTTATTACGGTTCATTATGTGAAACTCTCTTCAAATTGTTCTATGAATCTGTGAGGGTCATCTGCATCTGGAGAAGCCTCATAGTTTGGCGGTTCTTCAAAAGTTATAGTCGGCGCTTCTGAATATCCACTACCAGCATCATCGATAGTTATCGCAGTTACCACTCCATCTGTCAAAGTAGCACTAGCCCTCGCGTTCCCCGACAAAGTTATATTCGGGGGAGAAGTATACCCAGCGCCACCATAAGTTACTGTGAATCCTGTAACAGAACCACCAGCAACAGTGGCAGTGGCTGTTGGTAAAGTTCCCGCCACTGTGAATGTTTGTGTAATCCTCGGCCCAGTTGGGTCTGTACCTGTATTCTCAAACAACTGTGCGACTGACTTCTTGATAAATCCTTGTGCATCCACGTTGCCATAGAAATTAAGTTTCATTGTAAAATTTAAAGACCAAATGATACTCCTACGAGAAGCGAAATCACCCTCATAGTTATCCTCAAAAGTTACAGAGTCCATGACTATCTTGATATCTCTTTTGATACCCAATTCTGGCAAATCATTGATAGTAACACTGAAGTCTGGATTGAAGTATGGCATTATTTGTTCTACCACTTGTAATGCATCTTCTTGATTCTTTGCAAACACATACAAAGAAACTTGCATATCATATGGCGTAGATACAAATGTTTTACTAAAATTATTTTGGCCGTCAGATGTTGCACTGACATTTTTTTGAACAGGTGACAGTTTTCTACTGGGGTCAAAGTTGAGTCCAGTAATCTCAAACCCCATGCGAGGCAAACTAATAGCAACTTCACCTCTACTTTCCGTATCTGGAACAGCAGCAATTCTACTCAAGAATTTTTCTTTTGGCGAATACGCCAGTGGAACTCTAATAGTTTGTTGAGTCACACCAGCAGAATCTTTTCTTTCTATCTGTATATTATTAAAGATAGTACCAAAGACAATGATTGCCTTTTTAGTATGTTTGTGATAAAAATATTGATTCTTAAACATTATATTTCACCAAATGGATTAACTTCACTAAAGTCTATGATAGAATCTAAATTCTGTAGTGTATCAAAGTCTGCGTTATCTGTGTTTGCCAGACTCCTTTGAGTAGAGAAATTTTCAAGTATGAGAGTATCATTGTTCTCAAGTTTGAGTAAGTCGCCGTTCTCCAATTGAAACTGGAAGTTGAACACATCAAGACTACTTGAGGTTTCCACTGCATCGATGTCTGTAATACCAGTGTCAAGATTCTCTGAACTGTAGTCAAAGAGTTCAACCTGTAATTTAAACACATATATCTTACCAAGCTGATAAAATGGATTTTGAAACTCTACATATTTAATCTGGAATAACGAACCTGTTTTTTCAAAGTACAAAAGGTCACCCTCAGCTGGTCTAGTATCCAACTGGAATGGGCCTGGGTTAGTAGAAACTAAATCATCCCATCTTCTTTTAGATAAGACAAACGTAGCACTATCTCTAACTTCGATGCCGAATCTGGTAAACAGATCTCCTTCACCCTCATATCCATCCACCTGTTCCAAATACATCTCAACTGGATACGCTTGCTTAAATTCAGACAGAGCATCTTCATCAAAGATACTATCTCTATTCACAATAGTTCTAGGAATATAAAAGACATCGTGTCCATAAATCCTTATGGATTCCAACACCAAGTCTTCTACTAACTTCTGTTCAGAAGCTCTTCCTGCTGTGTTTCCTGACTGAAAATAAACATTAGTGGCCACAGTTTACCCCACCATCAGAGTAGGAGGCAATTCGTATCTGACTTGCATCTCCTCTTCTATTACTTGTATCTCCGCAACCGCCTCTTGATATATCTGGTCACCATTTAAAGTAACTCCGCCAGGCATTTGAACGCCTGCAAATTTCTTTAGATTCTCTCCCCACTGGCGTTTAATCAGCGCGGTTGCATATCTTTTCAAAAACATATCGTCATAGACTTCCGTGTATGTGGCAGGGTCTAAGATTGCGTATGCCTCTGCTACAATGTAATCATCTATATCGTATGTCTCTCCAAGGTCTGCATCTATGTGTAGTTTGTTTGTCTTCCTGTTCCACCGAATCTGTCTTTCGTTTCGGAACAACTGTTCCAGTGTGGTCATGTGAGATTTTGTCATCGCGTAGTATGTGATGTCAGCAGAAAGTAGATTGTATAAATCGTTCAGTGCAAATTGGTAGTCTACATCGAATAGACCATCTGATTTGGAACCGACAATCGCACCAAATTTAAACACTCTTACAATATTAAGAATGTTGTTGCTGACGGTGATGAATCCGTTTTCTATATCACCTTTGGATATACTTTGGATAGTAGCAGTTGTGCCCGAATCTGCGCCTGTAATTGTTTCAGATGCTTGGAATGGAGCTGCCGTTGAAGTCTTTTCATAGACTACAGAAACACCAGAACTACTTGTATGAACTGTTGCTTTCGCTCCTGATGTCCCACCTGTGATAGTTTCTCCCACTGTAAAAGTGGCACTACCAGTTAATGTCAGCGTAGAACCAGTTAACTTGTGTTTAACATATGTTCTTTCTGTTCCATCGAAATGATACTCATTCCAATGTTGGAGGGCATCGTCAATCCTGTCTGAAGTTTGGTCATCATCAACATTGACTTCGATTACTGGTTCACCCAATCGCCTAAGACAATAATCAATGAGTTCCGTTCTTGTTGACAAAGCCATATTAGAACTCCCGAAAAATATTTACCGTACCACTATTTATAATGTTTAGGATTGGTCATATGCATACAATAGAGCCTTGAGCGCGGTAATTTCGGCTTGGACGTATGCTGTGGTAGCAATTTGTGTTGTATTTGTCCCTGACGTTGCAGTAGGAGCGGTGGGAGTCCCAGTTAAAGCAGGACTAGCGAGTGGGGCTTTAGTTGCGATACTGTTAGTGACTGTGGTAGAAAAGTTTGCATCATCTCCTAAAGCATCTGCAAGTTCATTCAAGGTGTTTAGAGCTGCTGGTGAAGAATCAACTATATTTGCAACCGCTACGTCAGCGTAGGCAGTAGTAGCGATTTGAGTATTGTTTGTACCAGCAGTTGCAGTCGGTGCTGTTGGTGTCCCTGTCAACGCTGGACTAGCAAGATTTGCCTTTGTTGATAAGTCTGGTGGCGTGTATGTAAATACACCACTAGAGTTATTGTATGCGAGACTACCATCACCAGAAGCACTAGCAGGAGACCCGACTGATAAACTAGCAAGAGTTATAGCATCTACTGCAACACCTTCCCACTTTTTGGTGGTAGAATTATATCTTAGGAATCTATTGTTTGTTAGTGCTGTATCTCTATCAATATCATCTAAGAATTCTAAACGAACTTCACCACCGCCACCGACTCCTTGCATACCAAGAACCAATTGACGGATGTTTTTATCCATCTCAATGATTTGTCTCTTGATTTGTTCGGTCTCACCAACCTCTTCAACAACCTTTTGTTTCTTTTGTTTGAGATAAGATACTGCGAGTTCTTGTAATTGTTTTTCCTTGTCATCGCGTTTTTCTTGTGGTTTAAGAGACAGAACATCTTGAGCAGATTCTTTAATACTTTTTGTCTCTTCTTCCTCTACAACCTTTGTGAAAGTTTCAACTGCTTTGTTGTGTCCTTCTGCAATAGATGAGATAACTGCGGCCGCCCTTTCCTCTAATGCAGATATAGATGGTTCCCCTTCGATGATGGGTTTCGGTTCTGGTGTGATTCTTACCACATTTTCTGGCAATTCTGGGGCTTCATCTTCTATCGGGTCATCTTCTCCACCCAAAAATTCAAATGTGTCTTCTGGTTCTGGCACCTTAAACTCAGACAGACTTATGGCCAATCTCTCTGGGTTGATATGAGAGAATGGGTCATCGTCTATTGTCTCTGTTGGTTCTGTCACTTCCTCTTCTTCTCTATACAAAAGAGAAGTAGTATCTTTGAACTGTTCCTTTATTTCTTCAAGTTTTTCTTTTTTAGATTTGTTTGCAGTCTCTTCTTCACTCAAAGATTTGAGTTCGCTCTTAAACACAGACCAAAAATCTTCTTGGATTTTTTTCTTGTGGGCCTGTTTCTTTTTTGTTTTTTCAACTGTCTTTAGAAGTTCTTGTTTCTCTAACTCTAAATTCTTAGTCTTCTCTTGAGCAATTGCTTCAAATAGTTTGGTGAGCTCATCCATGTTATAATCCTATGATTTTGTAACTTGAGGCGTAACCGTAACAATACCTTCTCTAACACGAATGACTTCTGGTGCATTTGCAATCTCCACATCATATACATATCTTCCAGACTTCAATGCTCCTGTCTGGGTTGCAGTAAGAGATATAGTAATAACACCAGTACCATCAACTTGACTTGTGGTAAAATCGGTTGCGGTGCTACTGGCATAAGATTTTCTGATTTGTCCAGTTGTTGTGTACCCTGCTAGATTTTTCGCAGTGGAACCATCGGTGGTGACAGTGATGGTAGCACTGAATGTTGACCCTTGATCAACTACTAAATTCTTTACTGTTTTGACGGCCATAATGCTTTCCTCGTTGTCTAAATACTATTTATAATATGGGAGGATTAACTTGAAAACCATAGTGACTCTCCTCTATGGAGACAAATATAATGCTGATGATGTTCACCGTATTTATCAAGACACAAAACAGTATAATCATGTATGTATAGTTGATGAGAAAAATGCAAAGTACCTAGATAAAAACATACACACATTGCCGGCCGGCGATGATGAAACTTTTGAAAAGATAAAAATATTCAAAAATAATTGGGTAGGGGATTGCCTTTACCTAGACCTTGATGTTATAATACAAGGGTCTATAGAAAAATTATTTTGTAAGAAACCAACGATATGTTATTGTTATTGGAAACACCCTGACCAAGTAACATACGGTGACCATAAATATAAGCTAGGCGAAAGATATGTAGACAATGGAAACCCCCTAGCACCTTGGACTTCAAAGTGGATTGGCATGTGGAACTCCAGTGTGATGTCTTGGAGTGGTAACAATGCTAGATATATATACGACCACTTTGAAATGCAAGACCAGTTCTACATGACTAAATATGCTGGAGATGACAGGTTTTTATATCACGAAAATTTATTCAACAATGTATTCCCACGAGGTTTGATATATTCGTGGCAGTTTGGTGTTGATTTTGAAACTGATAAGTCCCCCAGAGCATACCAGTGGAAACCAGACTATCCTCTGATACTTTTAAATAGTACGCATGAAACAAAAGAAGAGTTGAGACAAAAATATTATGATGCATTTTCTTTGCATGAAATGGGGCAACAAGTACAGTCCTGATTATGTAAATAATCTATACAAGATGGTGAAAGAAAATTACAGTAAACGACACAAGTTTATCTGTTATACTGATGACCCAGAAGGTATAGACAAGAACATAAAAATTAGAACAATTCCAAAGGTTGAATCTTTACACCCAGACTTTTGGTTTGGTAAGGAAAACTATTGTTGGGATAGGTCAAAATTTCTAGTATTAAATTCCCATCGATGGTTGAGAACCAAGGGGCCTTTCTGTTATCTTGATTTGGATGTGGTCATACAAAATAATATTGATGACATCTTTGAACTAAGCAAAACCCCACATATGATATACACTCACTGGGAAGACCCATCTGTACTAAAAGACAGACGTTTTCAAGATGTCCGTGGCACACTATACAACTCTAGTGTGATGTTGTGGTGTAACGATGAGGGAGAAAAAATATACAACGATGTCATTAAACACAAAGACGTTGTGTATAAAACATTCTGGAAGGGCACGGACAATTATTATCCTTGGAGAGAATATCAAGTAGTAGGAGACAACTATTGGTCATTCTTACCAAAAGATTGGGTCTACTCTTACAACAGAGGGCAAGAGTTCCCCAATGATTTGACAGAACACCTGTACAGAGAGACAGCAAAGTTTTGTATATTCGACTCTCCCACTGGAAGACCGCAAACAAATTACAAGCCGCATGAAGTTCGTGACTATAATATCCTTGTACACTGGCATGGCAAGAATGACTTTGAACGTCTATGGATGCCTAAGTTCCCTGACAATTTTTTTGATAAAAACAAACACACTGAGAGGATTGACACTCTAATAGAAAATGCTAATGAGTATGACTCATTCGTAAAACAAATAGAATCTAGACATAGAAAAACCATAGAGGAACTTGAGAACGATTTGATATCAATGCACAAAAAGTTCTTAGCGGATTTTCCTAAAGACCCTCTGTTGATAGAAGGTAATGAGTCTTTGTATTGGAACAAAGACATTGACGGTATCTACAATTTTTATAAAGACAGATTTGTCTATAAGATGCACAAAGTTGTTTTCAATGTACTAGTAGATAAATTCTATACCGATTTACCAAAACTAAAACAAGATTGGGAAAAGTACAGTAACAAGTTTGATAGTATAAAAAACTGGTCTCAGTTTGATTCCATGACGGATGATACACTAGAAAAAAACTACATCGACCAAAAAGTAATAAACAAAATAAAATACATGGTGAACCAAAATGATTTGACATCTTTGGCTTCCCTGATGATAGAGTTGTTCCCAGAACTAGAAAAACAATTGCAAGGAAGTGTATCAGAGATAAAAGAAAACATCCCAGAACTAGAAAAAGAAATATCAGACCTAACATTTATCAGACGTATAGAACCAGAACATAGAAAAACAATAAGAGAGATATATGATACTGGTGATATGATTTCTATGCACAAAAAATTTCTTGCAGATTTTCCAGAAGATAAGATGTTACAAGATGGCGACCAATCTTTATATTGGAATAAAAGTTTTGACGGCGTGTATGATTTCTACAAAGAAAGATATATCTCTAGACAACATAAGATTGTCTTTGAGGAAGCAAAGAAACATGGGCCAGTGAGATACTTTTGGAATATAAACTACGGCAGAATTTTCGCATTGTATAGGAGACTGTGGCATAAGAACGAACTACCACTGGTCAAAAAAGAATTCATGGAGAATGTCAAAAGATATGGCCTCCAGAGATTGTTTTGGGATGCAGATAATTCTGACACACAAAAACTGTACAAAAGATATTATATTGACAACCTAAAAGAATTGTTTTACAAACAAGATTATGAGGCGGTGTTTGAAAGATTGTATAACATCATGCCCAAGGATGAGTTATTAAATATTTTAAAACAAGATAATATATCAGACGATGATACTCTTGTCAAATACTTTCAAATGCATGGTGAACAGTACAGTGATATGTACAGGGGATTGTATGAGGATGGTTCTCCAGATGGTGCCCTGATACAACTGAGTAGCACTACAAATGATACCGATGACCCCTACAATGACATATTCCTAACAGAATACGAACACAACTTATCATCAATCAAAAAAATATTTGATAGGTACAGGGTAAATTGGGTAACTTTAATGTGTGAGATATCTGACCCCACAAAGTCTGAACATTTTGAAAGCATATGTAAGTATTTTAAAGACAACGGTGTCACTCTGACCGTTCAAACATACGATAAAACTTTTATGAAACCCAGCTGGATAGACAACATGGAATATGTTGAACAACCAGAACTAACAGAAAACATGCCAGTAGTAAAAGAAACCATTGCTAGTGACATACCAGTGAACCTAGACACGTTGAGGATGTTCAAGAAAAGGGATGAAGTAAGAAGACCAAAACCAAAGTCAAAGGTTGCTGACCCTGTGTGGTGTGATGCGAGAAAGAGCGGATACTTCTATGTTAGTGCTGATTCGGGTGCGTATCCGTGTGCTTGGATTGCTAGGGATGTACTAGAAAACAAACTTTTACCATATCATCCCCTTGACTACGCATACAATAATCAGTATAATAATTTGAAAAACTTCACTGTTGGTGAGGTTATATATAATAATGACTTTGAAAATATAAGTCAAAATCTGAAGAGAAGTCCTCTGTCTATTTGTAATAAGAAGTGCGGTGATTGTCATGCGAGTTAATGTGGTGTGCAGTAAGTGGGGAACTAAATACGGCCCGCATTTTGTTAATCGACTTTACAACATGTCGAAAAGAAATATACCAGAGGATAAATTTGATTTTCATTTCTACTGTTATACTGACGATGATAAGGGACTTCTACCTGATATCAAAGTTATACCATTTCCAGACATCGATTCCATACATCCTAAGTATTGGTTCGGCCATGATGACTTTAAGTATGGCATGGCTAGATGTTGGGACAGACCTAAAACAATGGTCTTCAATACTCACAATTTTGCATCAGATAAGCCGACAGGACGTTTCATCTTCTTTGATTTGGATATAATAATACAAAATGATTTGACTCCCATCATCACATACAACTTAGAACAACCCACAAAAATGCGGTCATGGTGGCAAGACCCCAGACCCATGTTAAGTAGACAATTTAAACTAGCACACGGCGCACACACAAACGGTAGTTGTCAAGTGTGGAGTGATGACCAGTGTGAACCTATCTGGAATGACGTACTAGAACACCAAGAAAAAATATGGTTCACTTTTACAGACGGCACAGACAACTACCACTCTTGGAGATGGAAAAAACTGTGGGATTACTTTCCAAGTTGGATGGCATATTCATACAACCGTGGAAGGTCATGGGACGAGGATGATTTGCGTGTAGGAATTTACAGAGAAAATTGCATCCTCTGTGTATTTAACGTAGACCTTTTGCCTTTTGAGGACAAGAGTAGAGGTCACACAAAACAAGATGACCTTGCTGACCCAAGGTTACTGGAGCATTGGCGATGACTAATTTAAGAAAGTGGTGGAGAATATGGGCAAAATCTTTGGGAGAAAAGGCTTCCGATGATTCCAATGAAGCAGATTTGGTTGCGATATTTAGAACCATCGTAGTTCTAGTTAACTTCTTTACTTGTTTCTTTATCATATCTGGGGTTTTAAGACATTGGTAAATATATACACCGTAAAGTGGGGAACTAAATACAACCACAAACATGTCCAACAAATCTATGAATCATGTTTGGAAAACTTGACCGTAGACTTTAAATTTCACTGTCTAACTGATGATGCAACCGACATATCTTCGGACATAAAAATCATATCTTTGCCAGGCGGAAACAAACTAGAGAAGTGGTGGAACAAGATGTATTTGTTCAATGATGATATTGTAACCCAAAAGGGCGAAAAGATGTTCTTTGATTTGGATGTCATCATACAAAAAAATGTAGATGTGATTGCTAACTATGACCCAGAAGATAATCTGTGTCTAGTAAAAACTTGGTGGCATGATTTAGAAACGCAATACAAAGAGACAAGACATATACCACACAAATTTACAGACCTCAATTCATCAGTGTTGAGGTGGAATGATGACCTAAATACTAGGGAACTTACAGAATATTTTAACAAATATCAAAAACAAATATTATGGTATTATCGCGGCCTCGACAATTTCTTTTACAATAGAAGAGTTATCAAAACAAAACTGTTCCCACTTGGATGGGTTTACAGTTTCAATCAAGGGTTTGTTTTTCCGCATGACATAGAAAAACACACCTATAGAGAACTACCATACGTTTGTATTTTTGATTCAATGGGAAAAGGTGAAGATGTTAAATTTTAATTTTTTAAATAATTTTAAGCACTGGGGCGAAGCACTACATGTTATCGAAAACAAGATGCCCCATAAACTTGCAGACTTCCGAAAGTCTATGGAAGAAAATAACATGGAGGCAAGTATCTGGTGCGTAGAGGAAACGAAAAAATATATTGAAGAGTATTACACCAAAACAGGTTCCCTGAGAGTGCTGATATTGAACTCGTGGTTGGGTGTTCCCCTAGTTCCGTTACTGTGTGAAAACATGGATGTGGCTCAAATTCACATGGTGGACATCGATGAAGAGTCTATTGAACTCTCTAAGATTTTCCATAAACATTATGCACAAGAAAAGTTCGTAAACATTCGACACTGGAATCTGGATGTCCCATTTGAGTTTGAGAATCTAAACAAAATTGACGTAGACCTTGTTATCTGTCTCTGTACAGAACAACTGTATCCTCTGGCAGAACTCAACGGCAAGAATCCACAGGCGATATACGCCATTCAAAACTCAAATGTAGTAGAAGAAATGTTTGGTATCAACTGTGTTGGTAGTATTGAAGACTTAAAGAAACAAGTCAACATAGAAGAATGTGGATACGAGGGAACCAAGAAACAAACATATTATTCTTGGGACGGCAAAAAGGAATATGATAGATTTATGATTATAGGACAAAGAGAAGGATTCTTCTAGGGTGCAAAGACTACGTTGCCTGATGCTGTAATTCTACACTCATTAGAAGTATAGAATGGATACACTATGTGCGGCAATTTAGCATCAAACAAAACCATCTTACCAATAAAACTCTCATCAACATCTAAAGTTATTTCTTCTGGGCCGGCAAGAGGTTCATTAAATACAAATCCAAGTCTAGAAGTTTTCTTATCTGGTGTGTCTGGAAAAACTTTATCTTCTTCGGATAAGTCGTATGGTATCTGAATGAATACCACAAAAGAAAACAATCCGCCATGTCTATGGAGAGGATTGAATTCATGTTTCTTCATATGATTCACCCATGTTGTTTCAAGTTTGATGGGCGGTATGGGATTTAAAGTATCTTTGTATTTACTAACGTACTCTGTGACTTCTGGTTTCTTAAAGTTTTTCATTAAGTCATCACGAATAGTGACAGGCAAATTCTCTATTTTTATTTGTTTCTGAAGATGTCCAGCTAGATTCTCGTTGTTGGATAAAGTTCCAACATAATCTTTGTAGAAGTTTACAGTATCCCAACTGACTTCGCCAGACCAGATACCATCATACTTCTGCAATTGTTCTTCTGCCATAAACCAGTTTATTGAGAACATATATCCTCCACCATCATTTCCCACATCGCCTGATTCGGAGTCACGAATCCAATAGTTTCTCTCACTCCCCTACTTCCAGCACAATGCCAATACGGATTGTCTGGCCCACCATAGTATCCAACTTTAGCTTGCCATCCAATATCATCATCAATTGTTTTTACTTTGCCATGTTCTAGATATCGGAAAAATCCCTGACCATCACTCCTAGTCAAAAGTATATTATAGCCTGGACAGTCCCAATTATTATGCCAAGACATAAATCCCCCAACTGGATACAAAACATGAACAGCTGTATACTTTGTGCCCAACCAATCGCCAAGTTCAGTTGACAACTCTAAAGATTTCGTTCTCAATTCGTCTGGTATACCATGAGTATTATGAAAGTCTGTTACCTTTGCATACTCTGGCGGGCCTTTGTGATTACTATCGTTGTACATCACAGAATGTAAATACTCATCCCCACAATAGTAATCTATATCGTGTTCGCCATGTCTTCTCTCATCTGTAACTAAAGAATCATAGTTCTGATTATCAAACCAATCAGTCCAATTATCCAACATACTAATGAGCTCTGGATTTATTTTATCTATCGTTTGCATTTTATCGTATAGTGTGTTATAATAACATCCTGTCCATCCAACTCTTCTGGTTTTTGACCCAAACAAAAATTCCATCTAGCATCTGGACTTGGGAAGTCACCAACCTTGATGGTATCTTTATACTTCGTTTTGTTCAATAGATACCACATAGTGAATGTGTCCCAAGGCCTCACCCTTTCCGAATACGGAGATGGGTCATAACTGTCTGAAATTTGATATTGATACTGGTCAAACCAATCATCGAATAAGTCTTGAGTTTTTGACTTACGATAAACAAAAACACCACAATGATATATCATTTCTTCTGTATCGTTTAGTTTTGTTATCTTTGCATTGTAGGGACGATTGCGAGTGAAGATAATATCGTTGTCACCAAGGTAATCAAATGCGGTTGATATATCTTCATGTTGAATATAGGTGTCACAATCCAGATACATTGTTTTTTCATACGGAGAACGCGATAGAGCCCACAATTTAGTTCTCACATGATTTGGGCCATAGGTTGCAATGTTTTCAAAGATTTCGTAATCTTCTTTCTCTACCCATTCTGGTAAAGTGAAAAGAGTAATCTTTGCTTCTGGATAAAATTCTTTTAAGGATATCGCTGAGGTTTTTGCAGCTTCATAGTAGTCTTTTTTTACCGTTGCTACATAAAGATATCCATTATCCAATATGTTCATTTGAATTGAATTCTTCTTGCAATATCATAGTCGAGTAGGCCTGAACTTCTATGAGAGTTTTAGCTTTACGAATACATTTTTTCAGTTCTTTGTTCTTAGAATTTTTTATTGCTTCGATTTCAAAAGCTTCCAACTTCATTTCAAACAAGGTCTCTTGTTTCACTCTGTTGATGTGAACTTCTCTTGCCTCTTCTGCTTTCTTTAGATTCTCTTCACCCTCTTTCTCAAAGAGTTCAGTATTATTATCAATCTCTTCTTCGGAGTAAAGTTCTAAAAGAGCATCATAGTCTTTGTTGACTAATCCTTCTGATGGGTTACCAACATTGATGTTACATGGACGGTATTTACCGTTGACTAAAATTTCACACCAAATACGGCGATTCTCTTTGTCAACCCATCTAGGATTTTTATATTGGGGCAAGGTTTCTTCATTCATAATATATCCTCATAATTATTACATGGGTCTATTATAACCCACTTCACTGTCGAATGTCAAGGTTTAAACTGTTCTGATAAACAACTGTTTTGTCTCTTGAGTAGAACTTGATGACTGAATAGTATTACCAGCATAGTATCCAGTGTATGTTCCAGAATAAGAACCAGTATAGTTAGCGTTCAAGAATCCAGCAAAGAATCTTGAGTAACTACCAGAGTATGAACCAGTGTAATCTCCAGCATAGTTTACACTAGCAACGTCTTTCAACTGGTCAGTCATTGTTGCGCCCATCTGAACCCATGTTCCAGTGGCACTAGGAGCACCAGTTTGCAACAAGTATTTTCCAACACCACCAGCCATAATTCTATTTCTAAACGCTGGTAGCAGTGTTTGAATATTGGCAGCAGTCATCTCTGTGACACTACCAGTATCAGTATCAACTTTTAAGAGAAGGTCTTCATTTGTTCCAGCATCAGTGGTGGGAGCAGTTTTTTGCCAAAGGTAGTAATTTACGTCTGTTCCATCTACCTGTGTTTCCTGAATGGTATATCTAGATGTCCATGTTCCACCAGAGGGTGAAGAAGTTTCTATTTTATATTGACCTACAGTATTTGCATCTTCAGCACACATTGCGGTTATACAGAGGTCAAGAACTTCCGTATCAAGTTCTGTGTCTGTTGCCTGTTCTACTGATTCACCTGTCCACCTAAGAGGATTTATTTGTCCACTCTCAGAAGCAGTGGCACTTATTTGATTAAAACGATGAACCGTGTCAGTGGTTGTCTGCGTAACTGGGTGTTGACCCACAGTTTGATCGCTTTCTCTGTTAGTAAAAGTTCCAATTTCATCACCACCAGCGGAACCACCTATAACAACATTAAGTTCTGCTGTACCAGACCCATCGGTGTTATCTGCAAAATGCTTAGTGATTACACCAGCAACTTGGTTTTTGATTTCGGCTGATGTTAGCTCAATGAAACCTTCCAAACCATCTGCAGCTGCTGGATAAGATCCAGCTTTAAGTGTAATTGGCCCTGCCATTTCAGTCTCCTAGTTTATCAATGTGCCACCAGAGTTATAAACAGCGAGTCCACGATGTTTAACCCAATCGGTAGCATCTTTACATGTCAAAGTGAATGTCGTGTTTGCCGGTAAAGTTACAGCAGCATTTGCAGACCCACCGTTGATTGTATCTGATGTAGCGGGATACAATTTACAGTTAGTAGCAGTTGCGTTTGCAACGATGTAAGTCAACCCAGCAGCTGCGGTTGGTAAAATCACACCCTGAGCTGCTCCACCGACTGTGGTGATGACATTAAAAGTTTCGGTAAGAGCGGTTGCATCTCCCTGACTTGAACCAGCTGTTGATACAGCGGCAGTCACACCCACCTTTAAATCACCTAAGAGAGAGGCAGTTCCATTGATAGTAAAGTCTTGGACGTTATTACCACCAGAACCTACTTGTCTCCATCCACCAGTAGAAGTTCCCACTAACTCAGTTCCATTAGCAGTTACCAATGTCACAGCAGCGTTTGCAGAACCACCATCGATGTTCTCAGTTGAAGCGGGGTAAACTTTAATCGTGTTACCACTGATATTAAATACATTAATTACCAGACCAGCAGCTGCGGAAGGTAATATTACACCTTGGTTCGCAGAAGCGGTGGTAACAATGTTATATGTTTTTGTTATAGCAGTTGCAGCTCCTTGTGTAGAGCCAGCTGCTGTTACTGTGGCGGCAATACCCAAGGTCACATTTCCACTAGCGGTTAAAGTGCCCACTGAGATATTATCGCCAGACTCATACTTATCGTTATTGAGGTTGGTAAAGTTAGTATCCACCTCAGTGTTAGTAAGTGGAGAGCCTTTACTTGACCTAAGTGTTATTGTAGCCATGTTAGTCCCTATTCGTTATTTCTCTTGTTGTAAAGAATTCATTACTTGCATCAAGACATTTTTGAGTTCAGTCATATCTTCCTTTAGACTATTTATATCAGCTGACATTTTGTCTATTTGATTATTTCTAGATGAGAGAAGAGCTTTTCTTCTTTTGTACGCAAGAAGGCCACTTCCATCTACAGATATGACAGCTGATTCGTTTTTCTTGTCTCTCTGCCACTCTAGTGACGATACATGTAATTTACTATTTTCTGACATATTTATTACGCCTGTAGAGCGATAGCTCTAAGTTGTTTTGCTTTTGGAGGCATCGATGAATTACTTGTCAACATTACCATCTTAATACTAAAATACTTGAACCTAGAATAATTAACACCATCAACGGTACAAGTCATAGTAGGTTGTGGCCCTCGGTGTTCCCATGTACAACCACCATCTGCCGCACTAGTTCCACCAGTATGAGATGGAGCAGAACTGGCAGATGCAGCACCAGTAGTTCCACCTATTGTGCATTTATATAGTTGACCACCGTTAGCAACATAAACACCAGCGGCATATTGGCGAGACACCTCGTGAGGATATCCAACTGTTATTGTTGGTGCGCCACTGAACCCTCGGCCTGGATTCATAATCTCCACAGCACTGATACCACCTGTTCCGTTCAATGCAGTTGCTTTGATTGATGCTTCTTCACCAACACCACTAGAAGCGACTATGATATCAACTTCACTCAACGATGCATAGCCAGGGTTTGCTCCACCACCAGATGCAGTGATAGTAACTGCTTTAATTCTGTTCGTAGTATAATTAAATTGTCCATCACTATTTAATACTGTTGAGGGTAATTTGAAATCAAAGTCTATGAAAGCTTTCTCAGCTTCTGAAGAACCACCTTGATTACTATCAGCAAATTCCATTTTAACCCACTCAAGGTCTCTTAGGAAATCAGCATCATCCTCTTGTGCCATTCCTTTGAAGTATACCTCAAAAGAACTGCCAGGCGGAGTGAAGTGTGCGACTGAAACTTTGATGTCTTCAGCATCCTGTCCATCGGCAAGTCTAACTTTTTTACTGATAAACTTAGAAAGAGCATTACCATTATTAGTAGTTTCATTTGTCGAATCGTTATTGACTGCATAGGATTGTGTTAATACATTCATTCTGTTGTTATTCAGATGTGGTGAACTTGCACTATATTCAACACCAGCGGAATCTACATGTGACGTATCATCACCAGCCTTCATGGTACACCTAACTTTGTAACTCTTTTTAGCTTGTTTATTCGCACCAGTAAAAGCTGCTTCATTTCTAAGAGAATATATTGCTTTTGGAACTAGAGTTTTCATTCTCATTGAGGGAATGACACTTTCAAAAGTTGTTCCAGCAGCTGATATTCCAGTAGCATTAGTAGTAGCAACAGTGTTAGTTACTGAATTACCTTCCATAACGTGAACTTTATTTGTTCCACCCACTCTGTGATTATTAAAGACCTTATTGAAAATAGAGTCTACTGTAAATGCTTTTATTACTCCACCTTGAAAAGTATACAATTGAACAAAGTCACCTACGTTCAAAAGATAATCTAAATCGCCATCCTCAAAAGCCTTTCGGGGTGAAATTTTGTTGTACTGGATCATCATCTCCTCTGTGCGGCCATTCACATGGTCAACCTGTCCACGAATCGCCTTAGATAAATTCATTGCGAAACCAGTGCCACTACCAGTAGAGGAACCCTGAGTAACGGCGCCTGGAGCATGAGTTAAAATAGGTGTACTGAGAGGTTGGTCTGACCTAACAAACCCATCGTATGTTCCCCAAAGGTCACTATCATTGGCTAAACCTATGCCGTAATCTAGGAATTTAAATCCAGTGACACCGCCGCTTCCACTAACGGTGGTTACTTCTACTTTGATTCCGTTGTAAGCTAAAGTTTTACTTTCGCTGTCTCCCCTAGTATTTGTATAACTGTATGTGACAGATTTATCAGCCATTGTTATCACATCACCGACTGCATGTCCAGAACCAGCAGTGGTTGCTGCATTTTTAAGAGCTACGAAAACACCATGATGGACGCCTCCGTCTTTAGGTCTTCCAGAGATGTAATCCTTTCCTTTAATAAATTCATAGTCTGCATTTACCCATTGAGCAGTTCCAGTTCCCTTCTTGAACACTCTCATATCCATGAGGTATTTAATATCTTGTCCTTGTATTGGCGACCATGTTCTATTATTTGAAGAAGTAAACATTACTCCACCCAAAGCAATATGACTACTCGCTCCCTGTGGCATAACATTGTCTTTAGTAACAATGATATCTTCATTCTGACCCAATGCTTTAGAACCCAATTTGAATGTCCAAACTTCATAGTCTGGATTGTTGCCTGATGGTTCTAATACAAAACAGTAGTTCTCACTGCCATGTAAGAAAGGAGCTTTCTCAAAGGAGAATGTTGTGCAAGTCGATAATGACACATCAAAAGCAGTTTCATTACCAAAACTTAAATCTGGTGTTGTCTTAACGTCAGTGTAATATAGTCTAGTTCTAGCAACCTCTACATTACTAGGATATCCCTGATTCATTTTTCTTATGGTCATAGTCACATGGTGGCCACTTCTAGTTACTGAAGGCAACGTAGCGGACTCGGTGAACTGATGTTTTTGACCTGGCCTTCTCTTAAACCAAACCTTCACATTATCCAAGTAAAATCCAGCAGACCCTTGTCCGTTTATACTTGTATCAGCAGAGAAAGATTGTGCAAGTGGGTCACCAACTATTATTGGTGGATGATATATATAAGTCGGTGAAGTAACGTCAATGTTATATTCTAAATCTTTCGTTTCTATACCAACATTCAAATTAGACATTTCTACATCAGTAATAACTTCCCCGACAGATTTGGGGGGCAATGTTTGTCCTTTAGAAGTTCCATAAGTAACAGTGTGTAGATCTGCAACTAAAGTTACGTCCTGTGACAAGGATTGCATGCCATAAGCAGAGAATTGTCCTTCTGCCTGCGTGGTTATAAAGTTGTCTCTTTGTTGTGGGTCATCACAAACAAAGATTCGTCTTTCTCCAATAGGGAAACGATTCCGTGGTATTTTGAAAGCAATAGCTGCTTCACCTTCAGTGTTGGATTGGGGTAGATTGATCCAACCACCCATACTGTGAGCGAAAGATGTATAGTCTATAGTTCCTCTTTGAGATTCCGCTTGTATTTGAGCATCAAAAGAATCCACATCCAATCCAAAACAGTGATTACTTACATCTTCACCATCAAAAAACACAAACAATTCTTGCAATGAGGGTTTTAATCCAGATATTCTAAACAATATAGTTATGTCTCTCATATGAGATATAAGAGAGACATCCCTCACAACATTACCAATCGGGAAAGTTAAACTCCCAGCAGGCTGAGATTTTGCTTGCAATAATATTTCGGTACTCTGTTGAACAATTGACTGTGTTGAAGTAGTTACATCAAAACTAGAAGTAGCACTGATTGTTCCATCAATACTTGAATCAATCGTACCTTCTTGAGTTTGTTCAAACCAACCACCCCAACGAGTAGCTGCCATTGGCAGACCAGAGGCTCCAAAAGTCTGCTGAGGAGCTGACATGTTTAAACTAGCTTCGCTCGCTTCAGCCTGTGAGATTGTCTCTGTATCTTTGTTGACTCCCCCTGATATGAAAGTATTTCCTTCCATCACACCCATATCAAAACTTGTTTCATATCCAACCACATCACCACTACTAGCGGCAGCCAAAGCATCTGCTTCAGCTTTGTTGCTGTCTTTTAGAATCAGCGGAGTATCAAATTGCGAGTCTTTAAAGACATCACTTCTTGGATAAACAGTCATCTTCCCTATATAGTTGAACAACAAATCAGAAACAAGATTCTTTGGTTCTGTGATATACTGTCCATTTTGTGAGTGAGGTATATTTGTAAATGGTCTACTAACATTCGACCCACCATCGAGGCCGAAGTGACCTCCACCACTGAGTTGCCAATCTGAGGTATTATAAGTTGAGTCAAATTCTAGATTGAAATTATCATCTTGAATAAACGGTGATAGTTCACACCTGAGACTATTAAATGAAGCACTGTAAGCTGGGTCAAGTAATTCACTACCAACATCGTTGTTGAATATGTTTGTATAGATACCATTCTTGAATCTATCTAATCCGTTTGCATCCAAAATTTGTTTGGATTTAGCATCCAATTCCAATAAAGAAAGAGCAAGATAGTATTCTAGTCTACTGATTCTTTTCTCAATAGAACCGATATCTCGCATACTATATTTTCTATGCTGACCCAATGGTTTAGCATACACCGCTCTTTCGATTCTATCAATTATTTTTGCAAAGTTTGGCGCTGGAGATGGATAGGGCGATATTCTTATTTCTCCTATCATAAATCCATCTTCAAGAACTGGAGGCCTAGCGGGTATTTCTGATACTCCCTCTACAACTTTTATATTACCTTTGAGGTCAATTAATAATCGGTCTATTCGCGGCAAGTAGTAAGTTACATCGGTATCAAAACTAGAATTCGGTAATGGGAACTGAACACCATTAGTAGGCAATTCAAACTCATCTGTCCTGTATGGATTTTCTGTTGAAGCTGCCAGTGTTGTTGCGGAAACAGCGGTGTTTCTAACATACGGTCTAAAATCAATACAGTCTCTTAAATCAAAAGTTCCAAGTCTCTGAGATTTGTAAATGGGAATTTCAGCTGTGTATATACCAGTTGCTCCAGTATCATCTATTGGATATGAGTTTAGAGCAAAATAAGTTCCATATGTTCCAGCATAGTCTGGCACAAAGTGTCTTAGTTTGACGGTGATAAAAGCATTAGTGGTATTAACATTTGAACCGTTGTTTTTGAAAAATTTGGCATGACCATACATGTTGTCTGTTTGACCATTCATCAAGGTAAAATCTTCTTTAAAATCAACCCCAGTATCGTCATCTAGGTATACGTTACCAGATGCAGGCGCAACATAAATTGCCTCAATTTCTTGTACATCAGCGATACCAAGACTCCACGGGCCGTTAGCACCACCAGCAGCATCGGTTGTATTGATTCTAACATACCTACCAACATTCAAATTCTTTGTAACTGGAGCAGCATCAACAACCTTGACCTTCACTTGAAGATAGGCAGTTCCACTACTACCAACAGTTCCAAGGTCAAACGACATTGATTGTGTGGCGTGTGCGGTCACCATAGATGGTGTCAGTCTGATTTGTTGTCCTTCGTCATAACCAGTTCCACCAACAGTTTGTCCATTGGTCTTGTTTATCAAATAGAAATTACTATCCAAGGTGGCCTGTGTAGGAGAAGCAGAGTATGGTAATTGGATTCCCGCTCCAAGAGCAGAAGTGCTAATAGTAAATGACCCATCAGCGGCAACGGTTACATCAAATTCTTCGGTGTAGTGATAATCGTTATCTAGACTTCCACCGTCAGCGTAGAGAGTTTTTGTTGATTTCCAAGGACATGGGAAAACTAGTCTATTATGTTCGACACCTTTTAGGACAGCACTGTCACCAGTTCCATTACCAGTGGTATCTGTCAAGACAATATCAGCGAAACCACTATTAACACCATTTGAGTAGTAAATGGTTCTAGCTAATTTTAGAGAAGCATCAGTAGAAGATGCTGCTATATTGTTTACTCTTATGTCGTAAAGGAAAATTCTAAACTTTGCGTCTGCGGCTCCAGGCGTTCCACTAGCGAAACGAACTTGTCTTACTCTTGCAGTTGCTACGACTGTGGTTACGGCAGCATGGGAACCATGAGTGCCATCAGTGATGGCTTGAGCAGCAGCGTTACCAGCATAGTATCCCAATTGAACCACTGAACCTTCTTCAAGATCCCATTGACCACAAACCTCCACACATTCAAAGAAATTACCATATCCTAATGGAACAGTGAGACTTTCTTCTGTGACTGTCGAGGTTCCCTTCCTAACTTTAACAAAAGAATTATTAATAAATCTTCGTCTATATCCATTAACATATGCGATGCCTGGCGAAACTTTTGCCACTAGGTAATTTATATCACCAGCATCCTGAGCATCAGTGGAGAAATTATATCCTTGATTGTCTATTCTGTAGGAAGTTCCCCTAGCGGCAAACTTTGCCGTGCCACTCAAAACTTCTCCAGAAGAGTGAGTGGGCGGACTAGAAGAAACTGATGTACCTGTTACTGTAACCTCGTATAATTTACCTAAATGATTCACAAACTCGCCGCGACCATATTTAGTATTAGAAGTGGTATTAAAAGGAGTTCCCCTCACAGTCTTCAAGTGTTCTAACATCTTAAACGTGAAAGGTTCAACAACGTAATCACCAGATTCTTCGTGAGTTCTTTGTGCTAAAGTTTTTCCAAGTTGCGCTAGGTCTTGTAAATCAGCATTTGCTCTTTTCTGAAGAACTCCATTGACTACTTTATAAACGGAAGAGAAGTTTGTTGGAGGAGTTACATAAGTAAATTGAACTCCGCCATCTGTAACAGCACCAGTGGTGTGAGTAGGCCCTGCTCCAGAGGATGCGGTAGTTCCCTCTATAGTTACCTCATAGATATTACCTTGATTTTCTACAAACTCTCCAAGTCTTAGAACTCTGTTGTTCTGATACTCATCACCAAACCCTACTTTTGTTAATGTTGTGGTAAGTTTTGTCCTATCAGCGCCTGGAGCATTGTAGTTGTAAGTTCCTGTCGCTGGGTCTAAGAGAGTAGCGTCATCATCTGAGGTGGTGAGAGTTTCATTGATTTGTACACCAATTAAAAAATTAACTCGAGCATGATATGGGTCAAGTCTAATAGTTTGTTTTTCATGTTTTACTAATTTACCTTGTGCAAATATTACACCTTCTTGAATAGTAAAATCGATAACCTGTCCATAAAAGTTATTTGTAAAACTAGTATTATCGGTTGAACTGTTGACAATAAACGTATCGCCATTTCTTCCAGAATCGGTTGATGATACTGTGAGGGTTTCACCAGCGTCAAACCTTTTATTGATATTGTCTCCAGCACCAGTGGTGTTAGGTGTTTGATACTGCAAGTAAAGAACTTTTTTTGCAGTAGTTTCTGTCTCAACACCACTTAAAACAGAATGAATTCTTGCTGTGATACCAGTAGTCCCGCCAGTTAACTCATCTCCAATATAGTTTGCCAGAGTATCATTTGACACAGTAGCACTAGAAGCATCGGTATCATTGATCTTTATGTAATCTAAAATTACAGGGTCAGCATTAGCGCCTCTTATCGTAGCCCCCTCAGAAAATAAAAACTCTCCCATGTCCTTAATGGTTTCATAGAAGTAATCTTGCATCTGGGTCAGTTCTCTTGCTTGAACTGCTACGCCAGGCTTAAAGACCACACGATTGAACTTTTTATTAGCACTGAAATCGTTGTAGTATGGTGTTACATTTAAGTTAATCGCCATGTGTTTTCCCTAAAAAGTAAAAATCAACTTTACTGTTTCTACCTGATCCGAATCTCTCGTTATTGGTTTCCTATTGTCATAGTAAAGTAATTCCCCACTATGAGCATTAAATTCTGGATTTGTAAGGCTATTTATAGTCAATCCAGTTATGTCCTTTGTGGTATTTGTTAAAGTATCTGTTGAAGCTATATCCGAATCCACTTCCTGTAAGTAAATCGAATCTATAGTTCCATTGCCAGTGGTGTCTCTTTTTTGAGTAACCCGATAAGTTCCGTTTGACGATGTAGTTATAGTATCATCGGTGTCATATGATGCCGGTGATAGTGTTCCAATTACATGGTCACCCGAACCAGTGGCTTCATTAAATAAATCAGTTGAATTATATTTTGTTATATTTTTTAACAATCCAACTTGTCTATAATCATTTCCAGTTATCAAGTCTCTAGAATCATTATCAAAAGATGTAGTTATACCCACCCTATGAGCAAATAATTCTTGTTGTACATTGGCACCATGTCCACTATAGGGGGCAATGATTGCTCGAAAAGCAGCGTTAGTTCCAGAACCAGTGGTTTGTTGAATGGTTACCGTTGCTTTGGTGTAACCAGAGCCTGGTGTTGTCACTGTTATTGCAGTGACGTTTCCATTTGAGTTAACTGTCAAGGAAGCAGCAGCACCAGTTCCATCCCCTGTTATTACAACACTGGCATCCCCAGATGTGTAATCAGCCCCCATGTTGGTTATAACAATGTTATCTATAGCACCACCAACAGCAGTGCTTTCAACTGAAGTTTGTAGTGTTGCGGTCTCCGTACTTCCCAAAACCGCATCAGCAGTAGCAGCAGTAGAAAATCCTCCGCCGGTGAGTCTAATATCTGCAAAGGAGTAACCAGAACCAGCGGCCGTAATAGTTATTGCGGTGACGGCACCAGCAGCGATAGTTGCAGTCGCAGTAGCACCTGTGCCATCTCCCAATATTGAAACAGTGGGGGCACTAGTATATCCAGCACCACCTGTCAAAACCGTTCCACTATCAATTTCACCATTAACATCGAACGCTGGGTCACCAGCACCAGAACTTACTCTAACTGGCATGTAACTATCTGATAAAAATTTTGTTCTATCAGCAGCACCCACTTGGAATAAAAACTTCCATTTATATCCATCACTGGTTTCAAAAATTTCTGTACCAGTGCTAGTAGGTTTTATCGTGCTTTGTGCATTACTATTATTGTTGATGCACTTGTAAACATTAAATCCGTCAGTTAAGACATAAAAGTTAGCGGTAGACAGCTTAGTAGCACCAGAGTAAGCAGTATTAGTTGCAGACAAGGAATCATCATACTTGTCATAAACTGTTCCACTCGCCCAATCAATCCTACGAGCAAGCATGGCTACGTCTGCGTTCTGAACCTTCTTTACAAAAAGAATGTCCCTTCTGAACTCAGACGTAAACACACGATTGTCGTATGACGTATCTGGTGCGGTATCGTCAGTCCAAGTTTGAGTTCTAGAGGCCGCCAAGAAAAATCTATCATTATCGTTATAGATATCTCTGTAAAACGACCTCGCTTGTTGAACTCTGGCTTGGTCTCTTAAAAGAATTGCCATCTAGCACTCCTAGTTATTATTAGGAGTCGCTGACCGTAACCGTCCAAGTAATTTTTAACGTATCGGCAGCGGCCTTATTCACCACGCTGAAAACCGTTCTACACAACAATGTTCCGCCAGAAGAAGCATTCAAAATCGCTGCTTCAACAACAGCTCCTGTGCCCGTGCCAGCGGGAAAATCACCTACATAAGTGATGGCATTACTGGAAACAGTTGTTGAGGTCAAAGCAACTCGGCCAAGTTGTGTCTCAGGCGCAGTATCACCAGCAGCAGCTGCGGTGTTACCAGAACCGATCGCCATGTGTGACATTGCAGTGGCACTCGCATCTTTCATACGAGATGCGATATAGTTAAGACCGTTGTTTACAACAACATTTTTAATATTTTGGGTCTCTTTGAGATTCCCATCTTTGTCAAACAACTCAAGAGTCAACCGACCCTTGGCGTCTAAGGCATTATTTTGCAACATTTTGTTCTCCTTTGGTTTTGCCTATTGTTACTTATTTATAATCTTTTTAGAAGTTAATTACAGTGTCAGCGACATAATCTTCGGCAAAATATGTCAAATCAACTGTATATGATTGTGATATTAAACTACCAGCATCACCAGCACCAAATGTATCGGCAGCTGTGGTTGTAACATCCAATTTATCTGGCGAATCACTGGTTGCTGCCGTGTCAGCAGCAGTAGCGGTCACATCAAACTTATCAAATGCATCAGCGATGTCTGAAGTATCTGCTGGGTTTCTCCCAATATCGAATTTATCTAAAGCATCCGCCGTGTTTGAAGTATCTCCCACCACCGGCCCAGCTTCAACTGAAGGCGCATCTTGAGTATTAAATGTATCAGCAGCAGTAGTGGTGACATCAAACGCAGTAGTATCTGCTCCGTTGAACGTATCAGCAGCAACGGCCTCCGCATCAAAGGCCACACTGTCTTGCATAGCAGCAACATCTGTAAGAGCAGTTTCTACATCGAACTTATCAACCGCATCTTGTACACTGGATGTATCAGAAGGCCTTGGTTGAGCTTCGACAATGGCAGCATCAGCGGTATCAAACGTATCGGACGGTGTTCTAAAGAATACAAATGATATCAATATGGTGGAATCATCTGTTGTATAAGTGTCACTCGCCGTAGTCTCCACACCAAGAGATGTGACCGTATCTTGTACGGCAAAAGTAATGTCGATAGAATTGAGTCCAATCTCTTTCAGTGGGTTTCCTAGTTGTACATAATCCTCTGCAAAATAATCACCAGCTGAGAATCTTTCCACATAGTCATCTCCACCATCTGCAGCAGCTCCAGGCTCAAAGTATGGGGAACCAGTAGGAGTTCCATCTGAAGTAGCATAATAGTTATTTACAAATGTTCCTGTTAGAACATATGGTTCATCTGTGCTTTGAATACCAATACTATCGGCGGGGGCGGTGCCAACATCAAATCTGTTGAACGCTGTTCCACCAGCACGAGTAGCAAGTCCATCGCCTGGGAATATCTCATCGGGGCCTGCCTCACCGACACCAATTTCTTTTGACGGTGCATCCTGTATAAACACTTCTTCTGTTTCTGGATATTTGAAGTACATGTAAACATCAGTTTCAACCGCAAAATTGGTTGACATGTCTACAGCTTGTCTTATTTGCAAGTCACCAAATAAACCGAATCCGGCAGTATGGGTTGCACGTTTGACATAATCATTCCACTCATGTTGTTGTCTTTCACTCTCAATAGAATAAGAGAATGGTTGATATGTTCTGTTATCGTAAATTCTGTTGATATCGGAGAGGAACGAACCAGCATCTCTATGTGTTCCAAGGAGTGTGGCGTTATATCCTGTCTTACAATTTAATACCGCAACATTACCAGTAGAGGATGTTATTTCAAACTCAAAATCAGCGCGGAGGAAACCTACACCAACAGCAACGATACTAAATGTAGATGGGTATCCATTACTGTCAAGTGATTTAATTTTTATGTATGCGCCATTGTCTACGCCAGTAAGAGTATAGTCCTCTGCAAAATAATCCAAGGCATAAACACCAAGAATGTCGCCAGTCTCATTTACTTTAAATGTTTGACCAACCGTGAACCCGCCAGCAGTTGCTGAAGACCCCGCTTTTACATTACTAAACACAGCTGATTTGAGTATTCTGACAGGGAACATTTGAGCATTTAATACACTCGGTGTTGTTCCCTTAGCGGTGATATAAGTTAATACGCCAGCTACGTTTATTGTTAGTGAGGGTGCGTTATTATATCCGACACCTTGTTGATTGTTTGTAAAGATGGTTGAAGTTATTACACCATCTGTAATTCTAGTGTCAAGAAGTGCATTTGTTGAGATGGTATCAGCAGCATTAGGACGAATACTAACACTAGGGTTCGCACTAAATCCTGTTCCACCATCAAGTATCAATACCTCTGCAACTTTACCAGAACTTATTGTTGCGACTTTAAATGTAACGGCAGGAGTTCCAGACCCACCGAACAGCGTTGTCGGCATTTCTATTATTTCGTTAGGACGATAATCAGTACCAGCCCCTGTTACAGTAACACTTGAAACAGCATTACCGGCAATGACAACACTAAAGGTTGCACCAGAACTACCAGAAGTTATGGATGAAGCATCAGAGACATATCTAAATTTACATGTCCCATCTAAAGCGTCACCACTATCATGTGTGGGCCCTGATCCAGAATTTGCAGTAGTTCCTGACCCAACCACTACATATTGTTTTGACCCAGCTTTAACATTGTCTCCAACTGCGTATACCGTATTGTTTGCGTATGCTACATCAATTCTAGCAGTGTATCCGCTAGTTATCGAATACGTCCCATCGACTACAGAAGAATGTGGATTTACAAAAGAACCACCCGCCCCAGTTCCAGTTACGGTGGCGATATTTCCAGAAACATAAGCATGTAATTGTTCATCATATCCAGCTTGTCCTATGCCTGGCCCAACAACCTCAAATGTCTTGTCGAGATTGAGAGTTAATTCATAAGCCTGTGGATTGGTATAAGATATCTTCTTAACTCTATCCACGGTGGCTGTTTTCAGATATTGTTGAGTAGCAACACCTGTGGAGATGAAATAATGTATGTCAATCTCCGCACCTTCATATGTCTCAGGTTCAGCTGCTCCAGTGGCTTTATTGACTTTTACTACATAGTCTTCTTGCCACACATTGGATGAGGGTCTAAGTATAAATTGTTCTCTATTTACAACAGCAATAGATTCATTGAAGACAATCTTGAACAACCACTTAACCGCTTCTGGACTACCTTTAGCAGTATAGAATTCATTGATATCCTTCAATACTCTTGATAATTTACTAGACTGAGTAATAGGAAAATCTTTAACGTAATCTCTATAAAATTCTTTTAAGAAATTGTCATCGGTATTGATGCTTCCATCGTCATTAAAATCTACGTCCAATTTGGACAGAAAATCTTGTAATACTTTTAGGGGGCCGTGTTTAGTATTGTCACTAGCATCAGTCTGTTCCATGAACTCATAATACTTTTGCATGAAAGTAACAAACAGAGGAAAATCAGATTGAATGTGTTCTGGTAATTGATTCTTTGCGAACTCAGATATTTTTGGTTGTGAGTAAACATCTGACTTAGCAATTTTATCTACGGTGGTGGTGAACGAAGCGCCAGAACCATTATTGATTTTTGTAATATTAGCAGTGATACTCGCATCACTTGATTGACCACCTATAGAAATCGGATCAACAGTTAGAGTATCAAGTTCTTTATATCTCTCATTACCGTCATCGGCAATTGTTATTGAAGTTACTGCACCACTTGAATCAACAGTAATATTGACTGTAGCACCACTACCAGTTGCTGAATTAGTAGTAGTAGGAATGCTTGTGTAGGTTCCAGCATCACGATTTGAATCTACTACACTGGTGTTTGTTAACTGTGTTGGAAACCCTATGACATAAGGGACAGGGGCGGTGTCATAACCATCACCCTCAGCAGTTATAGTGACACCAGTTACAGAACCACCAGTGAGTGTCAAAGTAGCTGCAGCTACTACAGGGTTGTCGCCCGTAGGAGCAGGGAAAAATAAAGTAGGCGTGTCTATATAACCAGTGCCACCATCGGCAATGGTTACTGAGTTGACAAACTCTTTAAATGATGGTATTCTATTGGTCATTAGTCATCCGTTACTCTAGCAGCAACAGTAACAGATACACCCTTTTTAATGTTATTGGGTAAATCTTCTACACTGTCATCCAACGATAAAATGATGTTCCTAGATGGAACAGCTTCTACCACATATGATTGTTCAGATGTACTTCTAATCAATAGATCAGTAGATATATTTTTGGAAGACTCATGCGGAGTAGCAACTATTCTAAGTAAAGTATTTCCATCACCACTGATGGACGATATATTTAGACTAGTGATATCTAAGGCACCAGTATCATAATCTATGGTGCCAGCATTTTGAGCAACGATTGTATTAGTGGATTTTGTTTTTAGTTGCAAAATTCCCTGACCAGAATAAGCGGGAGCAATCACATCAGCATTTGGTTTATCTGTTAGATATACTTCCTCTCTGGCACCGTTCAAATCAGCAGTAAAGAAGTTTGTTCTGATTGACAGGGGTAAAATCTTATTGTTGTACTTTGGTTCGTATCTAGTAAGAGACCCAGTGGTAGGAGTAATCTTTTTCATAAGTCTCATTTCAATATTGTTTCCAATTATTGAAGTAGAAACATCATTTATCTCTTTAGATAATTTTGAATAAAAGAAGTTTTTCTTCAACTCATTTAAGTTCGTGTTGAAATGAGTTTCTACCGTTGAAGATACAGTGCTCTGTATAGCAGCTAAAGTGCTTGTGGTTAATTTTGGATCGTATGTTACACTTATATTGAATCCAATGAAAACGGTATCTGGGTCAACAAATTCTAGTTGCAAACCAATAGGCATTTTTGGAGACAAAACAGAATTTTCAATCGTATCTTTGTCACTCTGAGTGATTACAAATCCTGAGGCTGCTTGTAATGATAAAAATATTTTACCATAAATCGGAGGAATATTATCTTCGCCACCCCAAGCAGTAACCGACTTGATGTTTGGATTAGATGCTTTCACTGTGGACTCGTAGTCACTTTTAGTCACCACTCTACCCTTCGCAGAATTAAATCTTGGGGCATTGAATCTGATACTGTCTATGGTTTCTCTATCAAACCCACCAGCGGCTGCCGTTACGGTGGTTCCTGTGACTGTTTCAGAATTACCAGTGAAATTAGTTGGAGTTCTAAAGTTCCTTGCGCCATTGCCCTTAGATCCATTAGTGACGATGAAGTCTGCCAAAACAATGTTATCAGCCTCCAGTTGTTGTCCTAAAATACCATCACCAAAATTGATTTGATAATGTCCATCTGTTCTTTCTTCCAAGTAATATACTTTAGATGTGGATGTAACAGACAAAACACTAGCAGATTCGGTAAAGGTAGTCAAAGCAGCATTTAATGCTGAAGTTTGAATTCTTACTCTAATAGTGGTGGTGTCAACATTATCGGTGGATAGTACAACTGGGCCCGACCTATTAAGAGACCCTATTACTTCAGAGACAGTGGTTCTCACACCTTCAATCAACTTAACATTAGTAAATCTAAATGCACCAACACCGTTTTCGACAGTTTTGGTGATAGTGTAATCTGTGTCTGGAACGAAAGTAAATTGTTTTCCTTGTATCGTACTACTAAATATTTTATCTCTTGTTATTGTCAGTGTATTACTAACATACGATGGGTCTGGAACCACTGTTATATTAACAACAGCAGAAGCAGCTCTTGCAGAACGAGGGGTGTATCCCATAGTTTTTGCGATTGAGACAACAGAGTTTCTTTTCACTGCTGAATCAAGAAAAGCCTCGTTAGACACCATGTGAGCGAGAACTGCATTGTAGTGAGTATTATATGCTAACAAATCTATGATAGCAGAAATACCAGAAGCTTCAAAATTATAATCTTGAAACTCAGATTGATTTTGCATAAAAGTTTTAAGATTACTTTTTATGGTATCGAAATCTAATTCTGTTACATTTTTGACTGCCATTACTTTGTCCTATTATTATACGCCATTGGTGACCGTTCCAGCGGCGCCAGTTATCGTGCCTGGACACGAAACAGTTGCTCCTTGATAAGCGAGTGGTTTGCCTCCCACTCTCACTGTAGTCGAACCTTGTGTCACAGTTTGAGCTGGGTGAGGAACACAACTACTACCAACCAAAATTGTGTGTGCTTGTAATGCACTTCCAACAACAGCTGCTGGTACTCCATTAATTGTAACACCAGATGCAAGTGCAATATTAGCTGCGCCCGTGTCAATGGGAACAGATGTTTGACATCCATGTGCATTTGTTGTAATATCGCCCAAATGTGCAGTAAATGGCATTATCTTAACCTCTCTAGAACTATGTCAAGTTCTTGGAAACTTTCAATCCCAATCACATGAAATGTTACTTTTGCACTAAAAGAATTTTGATCTGGTTGTGCTCTTACTATAACTTCCTCTACTCTGACTCTGGGTTCAAAATTTTCAATACATACCCGAACCTCATTCGCTAATAAATTTGCGGTTGTAGTATCGCAAGGTTCAAATAAAAGTGTCGGAATCGGAGAACCGTATGTTGGGTTAAAAGGTTTTTCGTAGTATGAAGTCCTTAGTAAGTTTTTCAAAGATTGTTTTACTGCTTGCACATCTACTTTCCGAGCCACATCATTCGTGTTCAGATTCCTAGCAAAAGACAAATCAAAATCCTTATAGATTTGAGTTGCATCTTTTGCGCCTATTAATGAGTTTCTAATTGCCATGGCACTATTTATAATTTATTTTGAATAAACCGAATCAACAAAGTCATTAATGTTAGAACTTGTATTATCTACAGCATCCACAAGTTCTAAGTTCTTCAGTGCATCTTTTAATCTCTTAATTGTGGGCGAAAACCCCTCTCTCTTTATTTCCACCAAATCTATTATACCATCCAAACTACCTTTGTTATCGACAATTTTTAAATCACCGTCTTTTGCTTTTTGTATATTCGGGAACAATTCACATAAGTTTTCTAAATCGGCACCAAAGTCTCTTACGAATCCAGCTGGGTCATCCAAAATACCGTTCACTATGTCATCACTGTCACCATACTTTGCCTTCAAGGATTCAACATGGTTTGCAAAGTTCTGACCTTGATTTGCCAGTTTGATTATAGTACCAATATCATCTGCAAAAGGCAATCCATTTTCTTTGAGTTTTTGGAATATCGAATCAAGAGATGGGAATTCACCTTGCAACGCACTCTGTATGATACCATATTCTGCGGCCATTTTTGCTTCTAGTGCGGTTATTCCAAGCGCGCCTGTAATTTTGTCAACTGCTTTGTCAACAGCTGCATCAAAAGTATCTTGAAGTTCATCAACCTTATCAGCGAGTTTCCCGAACTCTGCTCCAATACCTTTACAACTCATTCCTTATCCTTTAGTTAAGAGCAATTGTTAGACCAGTAACAACAACGGCGCCAACAGATTCAATAGTCAGCAATCCAGTGGACTTGAAGTTAGCAAGACCTGCCTTAGTCTCAATATCAATAATACCAGCAGTAACATCTACTATGAATCCACCAGCAATAACCTCATTAGTAATTCCACCAGCAGCAACCTTATTCAGAATCATTCCTGCTCCCTTGACTTCATTCTCAATTGTGCCCGCAAGGTTTACTGTGTTTCTGATGCCTGGTATTATATTGGCAGAACCGAACAAATCAAGACTCAATCCAGTAGAGGTATTAACAGCTAGAGTGGCAACAGTAACTTTTGAACCGATACCAGATGTCGGGTCTAGGTCTGGTATAACTCCAGATAAAGGCCCTATCATTTCTTTCATACTGTGAGTAGCACTTAAATTTAACCTTGCAGTAGACATACTAATTGCGGGCATCAAATTTCCAGTGAATATGTTTGGATATACAGCGGAGGTTCCAAGATTCATTCCAGAAAGACCCATAATATCTATTTTACCACCACGAGGAAATCCAGCAGTTATAGTCGTTGGTATTTCAAGTCCACCATTCACAGCTTCTCCAACTGCGTCACCAAGATCAGGTTCAAACGATGGATATGCATTGAAATACATATTACCAAAACTAGTATGTTTGAAATCTGACATACTGAAAATTTTTGTTCTACCTCTTACCCGTTGATTCATCTGGCCAGTTACCCTCAAAGAGTCATCTCCAACGGTGGGTTTCTCTTTGTCAGTAGAACCTATGGCGACATTCCTATTTGCATTAGTGCTGAGGTTATAATTAGAATCAGTGTGAACGTCTATGTTACCCTGTGCGTTAATAATGTGTCTACCCTTCACTGACTGAAATGAGTGACCACTTACATGTTCGTATTTGTTACCCTTTACATTTAAATTGTAATCTCCGTCTACGGTAATATTGAAATCGCCTTTTACATAAAGATATTTGTTTACTAAATCAATTTCAAAATCATCTCCGACAACCTTAGTTACTTTTTTTCCATCTGGTTGTATTTCGTAAAATGTTCCAGCGGTGTGGAATTCGTGAATTCTTTCAGAGCCTGGCGTGTCATCAACCTCAAATACATGACCACTCTCTGTCTCTCTTACATGGTTATATGGATATTGAGATTTAGATTTTTCTGCCCCTTGCGGATGGGGTTCGTCCCAATACTGTGGTTCAAATATGGGGGTTGGAATTGTTATCGCTTCAGATTCATCACCGTCTATTTGTTTGGGGTGAGTGAACCCCTTTGGTTGACCGCCATTCTTAACACCCAATCCAGTTGGAGTTCCATACCCAGTGGGTATTTTCGTTGTCCTAGTATCTCTTTTAGCTGCGGTTGAATAATGTTGTTCTGATTTATCAGGCCCCCTAGCGAGTCGGGAGGAATCTGCCTCAAACAGGACATTTTTTCCTATGTCTTTTTTATCCTCATTTTGACCAAGATGTCTTGGGAACTTTTTATTTGGGTCATAAAATCCTATCTGTTCCGTATCGGGAAAATCGTTAGTATCTCCGACTTCTGGTAAAACTGACATACCACCGATAGAACCCATGATTACTGGTATCTGGCCATCAATCTCACCATCGACAAAGAATCCTATAACAGATGACCCCTCTACCAAACCAGTAGGTGATGTTCCAACACCAGAGATAGCTGCAGACGTTACACTCTGCATTGTCATAGACCAAGGCAATTCCTCAGTTGGTAATATTGTTTTATCTTTTGTATGATGTCCAAGAATACGCACACGATATCTACCCAACTTGTCTGGGTCATTTCTATCCTCTACTATTCCTTGCCACCAAGCAAAATTTGGGTATCTATTATTCATCGGTTATCCTAAAGAGTTTACACTATCACGAACTACATCTAATTGCATAGTGTGTTCTTGAGAACTAACATTGTGCATTATCCCAGTGATAGAATACAGGCCTGACATTCTCTTATCGAATATCTGTTCTTCTCTGGGAGTATCAGATTTTTCTGTCGTTGCCGGAAAATTAAGTTGAACCAACATTCCTAAATCTATGTCTGTTCGGCCAGGCACAGTTACTTTAATTTTTAATCTATTTAATTCAGCGATAGCAGAAGTTCTGTATGCAGTATTTAGGAAGTGTTGTGCATCGTATCCAAAATCTTGGTCTGACCAAATATTACCAGCTCCTATTCTGACGTTGATTTGGTTTCTAGGGTCAGAGATGACTTTCTCTCTCAATGGAGTTTCATCAGCGATATGGTCAAAATCATCATACCCAAGAGGAATGACATTTGAATTTTGTGATAATCTAGCTTTCTGTTGTGGTGTATAATCAAACTCCATGTGGTATGGTTGTCTCTTTACCATATCATATCCCACGGTGAGATTGCCCAGATATCCACTTATTTGGTCAGCGAGACTATCAGCATATCTAGGAACCTCGAGCGAGGTAATACTATTATATTTTTTTGAAACAAATGGTGAAATATACTTCATACCAGCAATGTTTGACCTTCTTTGTTCGTTTATCATAAAGTCTGTGTCCAAAGAAGGGACTAAAGTAAACTCGTCATATACCAAACCATTTGTTTTATAGTAGTTTGCTAATCTAGAAAGACTCACTACATAATGTCTTTTGTCCGATTGGAAGTATAGATTATTGGGCATCAATTGTTTGAAAGCTGTTTGTGGTACAACCTGTCTTGCCAGAAAATTCATGCACCTAAATGGACTCCAATAATTAGATATAAAACAAAAACTATCTCTAGTAAATGGTGGGCCGGTCAAATCAAAAAATTCTAACGGGCCATGCGGAATTTTTGCGCCTGTGTTAGTAATATAATGTGGTTCTCGTATTTTCGTTTCATATATCTCGTTGAAGATTTCTCTAGGAGACCCAGTAAATCTTTTTGATATTGTTATAGTGTTATCCTTAAATCCTTCAAAGGAGACCAACTTCAAAACATAAAATCGTTCTCGGTCTTCTTTAAATCTCTGATTTATAATACCAGATACAATGAACGATTGTTCTATCACATTACTTGGCGAATCCTTTAGATGGGGAGATCTAAATTTGATGGTAACAGTTTCGCCACCTGTTATCGGAAGGTCACCTATCAGATTAGCGGAATCGCCCATTGACATTTCAGCAAAAAGACAATTTTGAAAAATACTTTCATAGATGACAACATTGCCAGTGAAACCTGTGGCGATAAGGTCTATAACTTTTTCACGGCCCAGTTCTGGATTGGGTATAAGAAAACACTCTTCAATCTTTACCGAACCTGGCTTTTGAACTTCATCACTCATTCTCTAATCATTCCTCTAAACTGATTGGCGAAATCTCTTACAATAGACGGTTTTAAAAGTTGAATTTTTCTTTTCTTTTCGTTATAATCTCTTTCGTATTCAAGGTTGGTCACAGCTGTTATATCACCGCTGCTGAGTTTAGCAGAATCAAATGTTGTTCTAATAGTTTTATCTGAAGTGAGAACATAGTGATTCACGTTATTAATATTTTCTAAACCATATTTTTGAACTGTGTAATTATATAACTCTGTACTTTCTCTTGGCCAATCGTGATATGGGTCTATGATATTATTGACAATGAGAATAGTCCAATAAAATTCTACTGTGTCATAAAAATCGAAAGATATCTTCTCTGGAGTTTCACCATCACGAACAATATAATGGTTTTGTAGTGTCGCATCAACAATTTTGTCGTTGGGAGCAACACGCCTAAAAAGGTCTGGTATTACAATGTTGTTACCATCTATATTATATAGTGTTCTTGGGAAATTTTTAAAAAACATATCTTATCCTATGTTGTATTGCCATCGGCTATAATATTCTCGCCGTTGCCGCTGGCGGTGTTCTCCTGATCTTCCTGCCCTGTTGCTGGCCCAGTTGGCGGTTCACCCATACCTCTTTCTTCAGCAAGGTTTCTAATTCCATTTCGTTCTCTAAGAATTAGTTCTTTGAATTGCAAAGTTAATTTTATTTCGCTGGGGGCGCCACCCATATCTTTAAATCCAGACATCATACCACCAGAACCGTAATCAACATTCATACCAGTGAGAGCACAGGTTTGAATCTGATTGATAAATGCATTTTTATTGCCCCTATACCTATATTCAATTTCAAACTCTGCCGGATACTTGAGAAATAATTCACTTGTTGATTTTTCTGGAAGCATGTACTTTTCAAATTCATTGAGTATCATCAAAACCTGTCTCAATTCTTCTTTGTTTCTTGGAGCAAATATATGATTGAAATCGAAACTTCTAAAATTCATAGTCTTGAAAAGTTGTTCCTTGAAAGGATTAGCAACTTTACTTGAAGTCACTTCTAAAGTGGCTTCCAATGGCAAATTCAGTCCCATTTGTTTACCGATATTTGCAAGAGAAGCAACTTGTCTCAAAGCAAACTCGCCGCCATCTCCCATGGCGCCAGGGCCCGTTTTTAGAGCAGCTGCCATGTTATTCATACCACCTTGTGACAACAACATTCCAAGAAGACCAAAATCAGTTGAATCCCACTGGGCTTCATTTTTCATATTTGGGGATGCTGTCTGAGCTAGTGTAATGATTGATTTCGTCTGTCTAGTGGTGTTCATAGTAACCAAATTACTAGCTCTACTGGCAAGTTGATCAGTAAGACCAGAAAGTTCAGCGGCGCCCATCGCTGCCACTCCAGTAAGGAGGCCGCCTGGAGCTGCAGAACCAGCTGCTGTAATACTAGTATTAATAGCCAGTCCAAACAAATCTTCCATAGCAGTGGACACTCCATCGGGATTATTAGTAAGAGTGCCATTGCCAACACCACCACCGCCGCCACGAGTATTAGTCCCCGTTTCAACAGAGTTTCTTAGGTTTATTCTGAAATTGACGGAGTGTGGATAATAGTCACCTTCCACATCTAGGGGATATCTTAAAATCTGTTGAGAGAGTTTATCTTGTTTAGGTTTCTCATCAACATTAGTCTTATCATTTGATGAAAGTCCACTGGCCACGTTTGCTGCAACAGTACCAGCAGTGGTTTCTCCCTCACCGCCCCCAATACCTAATAGTTCTTTTAGTTTATCTAATACGGCCATCTCGTTTCCCACTAAATAGTGTTGTTATTGGACTATTTATATGCCTTATAGAAAAGAATTACATCAAGGGAAATTTATTCCTAAAAATCCTAAAAAATATAAAGGAAACATTAGGGATATCACCTACAGGTCTGGGTACGAACTGAAGTTTATGAACTGGGCCGATTTAAATGCGGATGTCGTTGAGTGGGCATCCGAATCTGTTGTGATACCCTATCGTTCGCCACTGGATAGAAAGGTACACAGATACTATGTGGATTTCTATCTCAAGACTATTGGCGGTATATATCTCATAGAAATCAAACCAGAACGATTCACAAAACCACCCCCACCCAGAAAGAAAACAAAAAGATACCTAGAGGAAGTGGCACAGTATGGTATCAATGAAGCAAAGTGGAAATCGGCACAGGAGTTCTGCGCCGATAGAGGTTGGCAATTTAAAATAATTACCGAAAAAGAATTAGGTATCTACGCTAAAGTATGAATACCTATAATAATGCCCATTGAAGCGGCAACACCTACCATCAACTTACCAAAGTCACCAGCGATTATTGGGAATACCTCTTTGAAGTTTTTAGTTCTGGTAGCATCAAATGTTGCAATAGCAAGTTCTCTACCACTTAACAATCCTATGAATACCCATGTTGTACTCATTGGTATATTGTTGTATTGTTTAAAGTACCATAGAATTATGAGATATATGAAGTCAATTAAAGTTGCACTCTTAACATAGTTTGTATCTGTCTTACTCTGAACTACATGTTGTATCTTACCACCCTGTTCTTTAAACATCCATCCCATACCAGCAACAAACAATGCACTAATAGCGACTAATGGAACGATATCGATTTCACGCGGTAAGAATACTGCCATATTTGCCATATCATGTGATAACCAAGTCCACCACAACCAAGCAGTAACAGTCCATTGTAGTATTCGCCAGTTTCTATCACTACCACGCAATTCTATATTCTGTAACCATTTTGATACGACTGCCCATATGACATATGCACTCACAGCCGCTACACCATAACCAGCAAAAGATTTGACTAACATCTTTTCTAAAACGAATGTACTCGCAAATGCACTTAGCACTAAAAACGATGTACTAACAGGAACACCAAATCTAGTAAGTAATAACAATACTGCTGGTGCCATTGCATGATACCATTGTGGTTCTACATACGGTATTCTATCTAATCTACCATATGATATATCACCAGCATTGACTGTCCATCCATACCAAATAGCAAATAACAAAACACTACTTGCGGCTGCCCACATTATCTTCCAATCAAATCTATCTTTATTAGATGCAATCCAAGTACCAAGAGTTTGAATACTGTCATTTGCGATTACTGTATAACTAGCAAAAGCAAATCCCAAACAAGTCCACAAGAGCGTCATTACATCCATGTTAGTCTCCAAAAGTATATCTGAGTTCTGTTTCTATTTTAGATTTAAAATAGTCCCTTTTACTTGAATCTGAACCTTCCCACTTCCCTTTGAGAGTCCATTTTCCTTTTTTGAATTTGTATCCAGCCTCATAACTAGAACCATTCGACATAGCACCACCTTCAACATAAAAATTATTGTCGAACTTATATCCTAGTCTTAAATGACTTGTAGATGTTTCAGAGCGGTGATCTTTGAAGGGAACTGTGTTCTTGAGTTCTAAATATGGATTAGCGTGGGGGGTTACGAATGGTGTTGTTAATAAAACAATTAAGAGAACGAACTTGAGTTTCATCCCTTTACCCCATTAAGTAGACGAATTAACATTATATGTAAAATATTTATTGATACCGATATCTTTGCCGTGCGCTTTTGTGTTACAGTTCGATTAAGATTTGATGAAATTTCAATGAATATGGGTGGCTTCCAAACTGTTATAAATAGTCCCATGGCAAATCCATTTGAGACAATAAGAGCAGATTCTAATCAGGGTAGGAAATCCTACAACTGGTATATGAACCAAGTTAGAAACGTGGCAAGAAACGTGAATACACCTTCATCTGCCATATCATCTAACATTGGCAAACAGCAGAGCAAAATAGATATTGGGTCAATGTATCTTTTTAGATACGATGCAAAATTTAAAGAAAAATTGCCTTACTTTGATGCGTTCCCCCTTTGCCTACCATTTGAACCAACCAGTAATGGATTCTGGGGAATCAATCTACACTATTTGCCATACTTGTTAAGAGCAAGACTTCTTGGTAAATTATTAGAAACAAATAACGATGTGGCTATAACATCAGAGACACAACTCAAACTAAGCTGGGCCTTACTTAAAAATGCATCGAATTTCCCAGAAGTTCAACCATGCGTAAAAAGATACTTGACTTCCCGATTAAAATCTAGATTCTTTGAAATAAATCCAGAGGATTGGAAGGCTGCAATATTTTTACCAGTAGAGGACTTCAACGTGAATAAGGGAACAGTGTTCACAGATTCTAGGAGCATGATTTAATGGCGTATTTCAAGTTAAACGATTTTATAGGACAGATTCAAGGTCAAGACCTAGCGAGAGCAAATCGTTTTGAGATTGTCTTAACAAGTCCACTCAGATTTACGGACGATAGAAAAGTATCTCTATTAGTAGAAGAGGCACAAGTGCCTGGCCTACAAACCAAATGGACAGCAACACCCATAGGCCCTTGGACAGAAAACAGGGTTCATGGTATAGAGTATTTTGGTGAAACAGCAGCATTCACTTTTTACTGTGATGATACATGGGATGTGAGAACTTACTTTGAAGAATGGATGGGGCGTATTCAGGCAGACCCAAGGTCAAAAGAAGTAGCTTTCTATGATGACATGGTTGGACAAATAGACATGCACGCTTTAGACAGAGAAGACAACAGAACAGCAAGGTGGAAATTCTATGACGCCTTTCCAAGACTTCTCAACATCACACCCATGGCACAGGGTGGAGATGGCGTGGTGAGAGTTGCCGTAACATTTGCATTTAGACATTGGGAATCCAGAGTCGTTGGTGGAGACCCGAATATATTTGACCTACTGAATTTCAGAAACGGTGGACTCAAAGGCGCTATCAATGGTGCTATCAAAGACAGTATCAACGACAGACTAGACAAAATATTTGACACTTAATAATGGAGTAAATTATGGCTTTACCAATGACGGAGTATCCGTTAATTGATATCCATGTTCATACATTGAAAGGCGAGTTTCCATTTAGACCTTTCCTAGTAAAAGAAGAAAAATTATTAGTATTAGCGGCTGAGTCGGGTGAAGAATCCGACATGATAAAAGCGACTCAACAAATAATTACAAATTGTTCTTTCGGAAAAGTGGATGGTGAATCACTGCCTATCTTTGACATGCAGAAGGTTTTCATTGAGTTACGAAAAATATCTGTATCAGATAAGATAGCCGCAAGGTTTAAATGCGGTAATGAGGAATGTGGTAAATCAATTGATATCGATATCTCACTCGACACGTTTGAATTAAAAACATTTGAGGAACATGACCCGATATGTAAGATAAACGACAAACTTACTATTGAGATGCGGTATCCCACTGCAAAAGAATTGTCCGAAATCGCTGGTGCAAATAATCAGGCAGAACTCTATAATGTCGCAGCTCAGTGTATGGAAACTCTTCACATGGGAGATGAAACTGTATCTGGAGAAGACATATCAATAGAGGACAGAATAGAGTTTATCGACAACATGACCAGTGGTCAATTTGACATACTAAAAAAGTTTTTTGAAAGTATGCCAGTTGTGGAAAATGAAATTTCGTTTAAATGTCCACATTGCGAAACCCAGAACCAAATTTATATGAATGGGTATCTGGATTTTTTCGCATAAGCCTCTTCCATGAAAACATGCAAAATTTTTATAAATCGAACTTTTTAATGATGCAAGAACATAAATACAGTTTAACAGAAATAGAAAGTTTGATGCCATGGGAGAGGACGGTATACATTTCAATGCTTATACAACACCTCAAAAAGAAGGCGGATAAGATAAAGGGTAATCAATAATGTTATTAACTTACGGCGGCAGAATGTTGGCTGGAGGCGCGAGAAGCGTTGGAAGATTCCTCAAAGGTTCTGCAAAGGGTGTCGGAGTTGCTGGTCTTGGAGCAATTGGCGGTGGTGCAGCTGGTTTAGCTGCTAGAGGTGGCGGGTCTGGAATTACTATGGGTGACCGAGGCCCTCTTGCAGCTGCAAGTGGGGGTGCTGGATTTACCGCAGCTGCCACACCAATGACTTCCGCTGAGGGAGCAACATCCGTATTATCAGATGCAGATAGTTCTGATCCTGTAGTAAGACAACTTCAAGACATAGAAAGAGTTCTGGTAGATATTAGGACAAACACTTCTACTGGAACTGGTGCAGCATCAGCAATGCCTGTGAACTCCAACGCAATGGAATCCATGTTTGGAAACAATCGACTTGCACCCAAAGCTGCTGGTATAGGATTGGCGGGGGCTGCTCTCTTAGGACTGGCTGGTTCAGGCAAAAAGGAAGGCGAGATTGAGGGCAACGAGGACAAAGAACCTAGCTGGCTAGAAAAAACTGAAAATGTTTTTGAAGAGTTTGGTGCAGAAATCACTGGCGCAATGCTTGGTCTGAAAGAAGCATTAACAAAAAATACAACGGCACTAAAACCCCCAGTAAAACCTACAACAACAACCAGACCATCAGTTGCTCCAACCGCTACTATCGATAAAGCAGGAAGACCATCAGGCGGCGCACCTCGGCCTGTGTTCAATGAAAAATTAAATCGATTCCAAGACTCAGTAACAGGAAGAATAATGAAGACTGCTGATGCGGAAGATATTCTCAAGGGCAGTGCAAAACAAGCAACCGCTGAAGTGATTGAAGAAACGACAGAAGCGGGTGCTCGGACGTTGGCGCAAAGAACAGGTGATGTACTAAAAGAGGGAACAAAAAAAACATTAGGAACAGCAGCTAGAGTAGTCGCCCCAGCAGCTTCTATATACGAGGGAATGGATGATTTCAAACGAAATGAGAAAAAACTTGAAGCTATTCAGGCAGCATTTGAACGAGGCGATATTTCACAAGAGGACTTCGATAAAGCGGAAGAGGCCATGATGGCAAACCGAGCTGGGTCTGTTGGAAAAGGCACTGGTGCTTTTCTGGGTGGTATGACAGCGGCAAAAGCAACAGCTGCAGCTGCTTCCCCAATGTTGATGGGTGGGCCATTGGGAGTATTGGCTTATGGATTAACAGTGATTGGCGGTGCTGCAACAGGTAGTATATTAGGTTCTAAACTAGGTGACTCTGCCGCAACAAAGGCTACTGAAGAACTAATGGACTTAGACCCCGAATCACAAGCATTGATTGACAGACTTGCAGAAATATCAGGGTACACTCCAGAGCCGGGACTCATAGACAAAGCAATTGATGCTGGTGCTTCCTTGGCAGATAGCGCCTCTCAATTAGTATCGGGTAGCGATGACATAGAAACTGCTACCACGGAAGCTTCAAGACAAGACCAACCAGCAACGGTCAATAATATTGTTGATAACAGTACAACGACAACTGGCGGCAATAATCAAGGGCAAATTATGCATGTTGGGCCCAATCAACTTGATGTCATTGAGCAAGCGATGATTGGCAGAAACTTTAGAACTACACTAGGGCCGCCGTTCTAATTTTCTTTTCAATATAACTATCAATATGATTGAGAACGTGTTCTGTTCTTCTCTCCATGTGAATCTTAGTAGCAAAGTCTTCCCATTTTACATCTGGATCAATAAAAAACTTGTCGTACATAAATGGGTCAATAAGATTCTTTGCCTGATATTCACTAAACTCTTCAGCGCAAAACCGCATCACCTCGTGTAATGTGGTGTGTTCGTTTCTCCAGAATAGATAATATCCAGTGGACTTCACATAATCGTACAAACCTTTGTAATATGGATTCCTACTCTTTGACCAATCAATATCGTCCAAGGGAATAATCTCACGGCGATATCCATAATCAAACCACCGTTTATCAAACTCAGAATTGTGATTAAGAGTCTCGGTATTCCTCTCCAAATCTTTTATCATCAACACATTCATGTGGTAACTATTTTGATTCCAATAGTTAGATAACCATTGGCCAGTTTCTCTCAGTGTATCGATGGTCTCATGTGGGAGGCCTGCTATAAGAGATATGTGTCCCTTATAGAATCCAGCATTCTTTCTAAAATATTCATCTACTTCCAACAGTCCTTCTTGTATTCTACCACTATCCATGCCTTTGCCAATAGACTTCGCAGATTCATGGTTCATACTTTCAACACCATAAAAATGTGAAGTGATGCCCATCTTGATAAGGTTGTCCCAATCTTGTTTCTTACTGGTTATTAAATCAGCACGAATGTAAGCAGTCATCTTAGGTGTAAAGGGTAATTTTTCTATTGCATTGGCAAACTTCTCAATCTTCTGTGAACTATCATTGAATGTTTCATCTAAGACGATATAGTGTTCTGTACCAAACAAATCATAGTTGCGTAACATCTCATCGTAGACACTTTCTGCCGTACGCGAGTAATCACCCTTGACACCAAGGACAGGAAAACTACAGAACTTACATTTGAATTTACACCCACGAGCAAACTCAAGTAAAAGTATCTCTCTGGGTTGTATGAAGTCATCTTCTTGATATGAGACAGTCAAATCGTCCTGTGGGAACGACTTATAATTAACGTAACAGTTTATCATACGATTCATGTGAATCGGTTCTGGCCCCCCTCTAAAGTGGTCTAAGAGGGCTAATATCGCATTTTCTCCGTATCCGTAGATATACCAATCCATCTCCAGTTCCATCATGGAATGGTTTTGACTACCAGCAACAAGCGGGATGTGAGGATACCTCTCCTTCAACCATTTACAGAGAGAAAGAACCGTGGGAGTATTTAGAAAGAATGTGGAACCAAATCCAAAGAATAAACACTTGTCTGTTACTTTAGATTCAATGTACGCTTTTAGTTGTTCTATGTCCCATCTGTGAACATAGTCAACGACATCAATATCGTAATCATGTCTTCTAAGAAAAGTGGCAATTTTGTGACCACCAGATGACCTACGAATACTGACTAGAGATGGGTCAAACTCCAACCCCAGATCTTCAAGCTGTCCACCAAAAATTAAACCATGCATTAAAATACTGTAGATAAAAAAAGGGCGCCACTATTTATGGCGCCCTGAGTATGTAACTGAGTTAGTTACTAATCCTCATCTGCCAACTTGGCAAAATAAGACATGGCATCGCCATCATCAGTTGATGCACCACCAGTGATGGTGACTTCTGGAGCAGAAGATGTTTCCTTGACGAAAGCGTCATCTTCCAAGTCATCAGTTTGAGATGATACCGATACAACAGCACCTTTCAGAACCAAATTGAGTTTTGATTTCAACTCATCATAAGACTTGAATTGGTCTGGTGCAACAATCTCAGCAAGTGAGTGTTGTTGTTCCCAGATTGCTTCAATGCCCTCGTCAGACTCGGCAACAGCACGAGTCGTACTTGCGAACTTAGACTTATCGTAGTTACGATATCCAGCCACATTTCTAGCAACGAGTGCAAAGTCAACACCATCCCAAAAATCGAAAGGATTTACTGGGTCTTGATTTGGAAACTCAGGTTTAAGTTGATCTTGAACCATATCAAAGATTTTCTTACCATACCTAAACAAGAAAACTTTACCTTCGTTTTCTGGGTTGGTGGGGTCACTCACAACAAGAATGTTTGAGTAATAAGACAGTCGGCGTTTCTGCTTACGAGCAGTGTCCTTGTCTGCTTCCGCACCAGTATTCCATAACTGAGTGTTCAGTTCTGAAACTGGGTCAGGTTGGTTAAGAGTGGTCAAAGAATTTTCAATATACCACTTTCCAGTAGGCCCTTGGAAACCATGAGTCCAAATACGAGACCATGGCATATCCTCTCCCTTGGGAGCGGGCAAAAAACGAATGATGGCAGAACCGTTGCCTGCTTGGTCAACTTGGAGTTTCCACTCCTTGCCTTCGTCTTTACTTTCGGTGGTAGTAGTAGCAGACATCTTCTCTACTTGTGCAAGTAGTGTATCAATGTTGCCACGAGATTTTCTAAGATCAGAAATTGAATTAAACGACATATACTTCTCCTTTATACAGTGTCTTTTGGTTTGCGTTGTATTCTACTTTTTGTAGCGAGGTCTTCTAAGAATTCCTCACTATCATATACATCTTCATTATACACGAGATGTTTGTACTTGTCAAGCCTAGTTCTATCATCACTAGGAACTCTCCTCATACGGCGTCCTCGATTTTCACGAGAGGCGTTCTTGCTACTCATTGATGTATACCTTCTATTTATAACACATCGTTAAGTGGATTTACAACAGATTTCATATTATCTGTTACTTTTACAAAAGGGCGATATTTTTTGACTAGTAGAACAGTATCATCAAGTAAAATATCATCCAGTTGTTCGCACCAGTTGTAAATCTTATCTAAAATAACAACTGATTCAATACTTACTATATTACCAAAAAACAACCTAAGTGTCAAGGGGTGTTCGCCATTTTTTTCAATAAAAGGATTGGTAATATTTTTGGTTTCCATTTCTAGAAGTATTTTAGATACATCTTGTTGGAACCTGTATTCTCTTTGATTCTTACGAACCGTCCATTCTTTATATCTACGGGCCGCATCTGTGTCGAATAGACCACCCCATCTTTCACCAGAGACAAAATTTGCCACTAGAAAATTTACTACCTCTTCTCTATCATAGTCTCTTGCCAACTTTTTGATAGAAACCAAATCTTTTCTTTTTTTGTAGGTTTCTTCTTTTATTCTCACTTTGCCACGATACTTTATAATATCATAGTCTTTTTTAGTGAAGTGCAATTTGACTGCGAGGTATAATTTATAGACCTCAAATGGTTCAATCATATTGGCAGTTTAGCGCCTTTCTTTTCTTTCAAGAGATTCAAATCTTGTGCTTCAACCTTTATCTTTTCCCTCAGAGATGGGGTGAGAAGTTTTTTAATACTTTCAATTTCAATCTCTTTTCTAGTACAGTAATCCACGAGAACATCAATGAAACCAGCACCATCATTAGCTTTCCTTTCTATGAATTGCGAAAATTCAGTAGAAGTAGAAAACTCCTTGGTTATCAAAAATTGGTCTGTCTGTTGTTCTTCAACAGGCATATCATTATCTACTATCAATCTTGGCATGTCTTTCCTCTATTTCCTTAAATTCTTGCTCAGTTTTTTTCATTGTCTTTTCCAGAAGAAAATTATTTTTCCACTCTTTACAGTATCGAATAACATCGTACTCTGGTTCTATGTAGGGTTCATCACAAATAGTTCTATCTGCCTCACCCTTTCTATCAAATTCGTAAATTACAGGATGGTCAAAAGCATCAGCGATTTCACTTATACTCCTTGGATTGCCAGAACCCAAATGAATGTCTTGTGGTTTTCTCTTCTCTGTGAGTAGTTTCATAATGCCATCTATGACATCAAAAACGTGTGTGAAGTCTCGTTCTTTTTTCCCGCTACCAAATATACGAAGCGGTTCGTTTTTTTCTATGCATTTTTTAAAAGACCTAATCACCGTACTATATTGGGAGTAATCCGCTTCTCTAGGGCCATAGACGTTATAAAAATGCAACACATGATACTTGATACCATATAGTTTTCTATACAATTCTAATATATCATCACAAACATCTTTACTGAAAGTGTAAGGATTTTGCATCCTATCAATGAACTGTGTACTAGAAGAGGCAGCAAAAAACAATGGTATATTCATTCTTCTAGCCCATTCACAAACGGCGGTAGTAGAACTAATGTTATTCGATATTGTATGATATGGATGTTCTTGTGACAATCTAATTCTAGGAGTGGCAGCTAAATGAAAAATAGCATCAAAAGTTCCAGAGGGAATAACCTTCTGAACCTCTTGATGTAAGTATTTTATGCGTTTATGGTCACACATGTGTGACCCCCTCGACATATCATCAACCACCAAAACATTCTGATCATGGAGAAGTAAAGCCTCAACTAAGTGAGACCCTATGAATCCGCATCCACCAGTAACTATAAAATTGTGTGTTGACACTAACGCATCCTGTAGAATATGTGTTTATCGTGTATCACCGCAACAGCCATATGATTAGACCAATGGGGTTTGACATAATTTGCATGATAGAATGTCGAACCATCTGTATTATCTTCAATGTAACCTAACAATACCATCCTAGCGACTTCGGTTATTGCGTGATAAGAACGCCAATCATGTATCTCATCAGACTTACCATCACAATACCAAGAAAACTGGCATTGATATCTGACAGGATGGCCATCCCATACCTTTGCTTGATGAACAACTTCACAAATCGTATTTGGGAATTTTTTGTGTTCAACTCTATTCAAGGTAACATGAGCTACCGCAATCTGTCCTTCAGTGTCCTCACCACGAGCTTCAAAATAAATATTCTTGGATAAACAAGCAACATCTCGCTCATCCAAAATCACTCTTTTTTCAGCCTCTACCACAACTTCTTGTATCGGTGGTTTAAGGTCACTAGTCACTGGGACTAGTAATAACAAACTTCCAATTACATAAGTTAAAATCTCTTGGACATCCATTAGATTTCTCCTTTCTATTGTAAGAGGCCCGTTGGATAACAAGGTGGAACCCATACCCCGCCTAACTTAAGCAGCTAGGAGATAAACGTCATCGTTTGCGTTTATAATGGTGGCTCTTTGCCAGTCAATCAGTCTCGGTTTGTCCTATACAATCGCAGTCGAACCTGTTCACCCCCATCATAAAACCACCCATGGCTTGTTCAGTTATCATGGATGGCCTTATGGTGGAGGTGGGGAGAATCGCACTCCCGTCCTACAACCTTTCAGTCCACTTCAACGACCGATTAAGTATTTATAATAACACACTAGGCAGCAGATGTCAATGATGATCTTCATACAAATCTCTACATTCCAGCAAATAATCTATGTAATTATCACGTTTTTCAACAAATAGTTGCGGTTCCTCATCTTGGACACCAACTATAATTACAGTTTGGTCAACAGGAACGCCTGTTCTTTCTTCAAACATCACTGCATAAGCGGAACATTGAGCGAAATAATTCTTAATGTATGACTTTCTTTTGAGTTTAGCGGAAGTTTTGAAATCTATAATCGACAGTCTACCATCAAATTCAGCGATGCAGTCAACTTGACCAGCCAATCTAAGGTGTTCACTGAACAAGAATTGCTCTAAACAGTGAACATTATCAATCCTATCGATGTAGGTCTTCATCCGATTGAAGATATTCTCTTCAACAAAGGTAATTTTATCGGTATTAGACTCTTCATTGTTGATGTAGTCTTCGCAGAGGGTGTGAACTTTAGTCCCACGAACAGAAGCCTGGCGGCTTATTTTGTTCGCTGTCTGTTCTCCGACCTTCTTTCGCCATGCTTTTATGGCGGGTTTGGTCTTATATCCCAAAACGGTGGTGACAGAGGGGTATCTGTCACCGTTCTCCGTTGTGTAGACTCTTTTCCCCTCGTGAATCTCCCTTTTTAGGTTAGGGAATTCGTGTTTTTCAACATGTGTAAACATAATATACTACTTTTCCAATCAATACTATAATTATACCCTATTTTTAGGGCTACTGTCAAGCGGCTACAGTGTCCTCATACTGTATTCTTGCCAAAAGATACTCTTTTACTAGGTCACCTCTCACGATATCATCAGTTGTGAACTCAATTATCTTGAAAGATGGCATATTTTCAGCAATTACCATGAATTTTTGCAATCCAGACATGTCTCCTCTTTTATACAAGTCTGTTTGCCTAAAGTCTCCGCACAATATGATTTTACTATTATGTCCGACTCTGGTAATGATGGAATTTAGCTCCATATCGTTCATATTCTGGCATTCATCGACAATAATCAAAGAATTATCAAGTGTAATACCTCTAACAAACGATGTAAGCATGAAAGAAAGGAACTTTTGTTCGACTAATCTTCCAAATGGATTTTGTTTTTCTGGGAATAGTTCATTGCACATTGAGATGTATGGCGACATGTAGACTTCTGACTTGTCAACTTCATCGCCCGGCAAGTATCCGATATCTCTTGACGGAACTGCCGACCTTACAATGACAACTTTTTGTTTTAATCCCCCTCGTTGGAGTGCTTCTTCTAAGGCCTTGTACACCGCAATGAATGTTTTTCCTGTTCCTGCTGCCCCATGCAGTAACATTGCCTGTGCGCCTGAAGAATATTGTGAAAAGAATTGACCCTGTGTTTCGGTCATAGCATCTACTGTTATCAAGTCTTCGATTCTCATTTTGCAACCATTTGATACTGGTTTAGGTTGAGTTTGTTCGTCCACTAGATGAAGTGCAGATTTTTTCCTAGGCATAGTTTGTTGTCCTTTGGTTAGTGAATGGATAATCACATGACAAATTTCAGGCTATATTGTCCCCCCTTTATTTTAAAGTGCAGTTGGTTATCGTCCACGGAAGAATACCGTGAATATGAAGTGAGATTTCTTCTAAGTGTTTTACCATCACTTTTATTTATCTAAAATGAGGCGTACAAAACAGATAATGGAAGAACTTCCACAGAAGAAATAATTCGTTTTATTTCCCTCTTAAAAGAATCTGATAGGATAGGACTATCAAGGCATATATCAAGTTTGTTTATTACAAACTCTGGTTCTAGTGTTCTCAAATCTTTCCTAATCCACTTCTTATCATCGTCTAAATCATCAGTTAAGTTAAGACAGGTCAGAACCACTAATATGTCTTCCTCTGTATAGAGGTTTATCCTATATCCAGTTTGTTCTTGTTTTCTCATTTTTTTCGGGAATTTTATCACGTTTCCCATTTTTAGTTCCTTAAAATCTCAGCTATGTGTTTTCCAAACATTTCATGTACTTTCATGTTGGGATGTCCTCTTGGCATAGGGTCAACATTTATCGTTGGGTCTGCCAAACATGTAGTATCTACAATATACTTATCTAATTTCTTCTCTATATATCTTAAATTTTCGACAAATTCATAGGTGTCAATATGTTTTTTAAGAAATTGTATGTCTGGATTATATTTTTTTCCGTAAAATTTTTCCGTTATAGGAGAAAATGTATGGTCTAAACTTATGGGTTCCAATGAGGGAACAAACCAAATAGGGATATTTTGTTCGTTTGATATGAGCAAGATGTCATGTAAAGCATTCCAATAATTGTGTATGAAGTAATATGTATTTTTTAGTTCTGAATATTTGTCAGCAAACTTAGAATTTTTATTCACTCTGAAGTATCTATGAGCAATGTCCTCACTCCAAGAGTGTCCTTTGTTCATATCATTTTTATGTTCCATATGCGGTGGCCACACTGAATGAAAATGCATTTCTCTCCATATCATAGTAGAACCTATGACAACACCATCTGACGGTTGAAATTCACCATCAACTACATCTCTCAAAAACTGAGACTTCATCCTATCAATACCGTTACCACCACTAGCTCTGTTTACTAACTCAATGCCCAGTTCTTTACATACTGTAGCAGGCCAGGCATGACTTTTGCAAAGTTCTATGTCATCAAACAATTCCGCACCAGCAGTAAAAGAACAACCATAAAAAAATAATCTCTCTATACCATCTACACTCCACATACTGTGACCCCATACTCCCTTTGAAAGTTCAGAGCATCGTGGTGTTGATTGACAATAGGTTTACCTTTTATATTCAAACTGGTATTCAATAACATGGGACATCCTGTTTTATCGTACCAAGATGTAAGAAGATCATACAATCCGATATGTTCAAACTTAGTGACTGTCTGGACTCTGCTAGTGCCATCTTCATGTACGATAGATGGATAGATATTTGGGGTACGGCATTTAACAACGTGTTGCATGTAAGGTGAAGCAAAGTCATGTGAAACATCAAAGTATCTTGAAACATCTTCTTGTCTGATAACTGGAGCAAATGGTCTGAACTCCTGACGTTTCTTAATTTTGTTAACAATATCCTTCATCTTTGGGTTACTAGGGTCTGCGAGTAAACTGCGATTACCCAAAGCACGAGGCCCAAATTCAGCACGACCAGAAGCAATACCCACTATACCATCCTTTAACAAAACTCTAAGAGCTCGTTCCCAAGGATAATGTCCTGCTATTTCAAAACCAAGATAGGGGGTTTTCCAATATACTTTTTTCCTAGTTTTAGCAACAATAGCACCAAGACTAGACCCAGCATCGCCTGGGTTTGGCATTATCCAATGTGCATCGAAATACTTGTTTATATGTCTATTTGCAAGACAATTAAGAGCGCATCCACCCATAAAAACTAAATTATTAGAACTAGTAAGTCTTCTGGTTTTTTCTAACAACCCTTTAAAATGTGTTTCGTATACTTTCTGTGTAGCGGCCGCAACGTCAAAGTAATCGTTTTCTTTGAGTTCTGGTCTCCACCATCTACAACCTCTGTGAAAGTTAGCATACGGATAAACAGACATTTCAAGCAAATCATCATAAAATCTATCTGGGTCACCATAAGCAGACATACCCATAAGAATATATTCATCCTCATTTGGTTTCAATCCAACTCTATCTGTCATGGCAGAATAAAACAATCCTAAAGATGTTGGATAGTTCTCAGACCACAAAAGTTTCATGTCTTGCCATATAGAAATTGTCTTCCACTCTCCAATAGCATCAACAACTAATATAGCAGATTCTTCAAATGGTGAAGTATAGTATCCAGCGGCTGCATGAGATTCGTGATGATTAGAATATTGGACAGGCACATCAATATTGTAGTTGAGTAGATATTTTTTGGGATTCAACCAAGCATCAGATTGTCCAGCGTATATTTTTCTCATCCACTTTTTATATGGATTCTCATACCAATGCACTATATCTGGTTTTCCAAATTCTTCAGCGTATGCTAGTAAAGACCAATTTAGGTCTTTGTCATTTTTCCTGCCACTAAACCGTTCACTGTGAGAAGCAAACAATATATTATCTCTAAGGGCTGGAATTATATTGTCAGCAACTACACACAAAGACGCATCATGTGTTCCAGCACTAATACCCCACCTAATCATATATGAATGGGTCTCTCTTTTGTATTTCTTTCATTTTCTTTTTGATACGGCGTCTTTCTTTCCAACCATACCATTTCTCTTTTATTTTATTCCAAATTTTTTTCATCTTAATACCTTGGGTTATCAATCCTTTTATTTATGGCTTCCAAAACTAAATCATTGCCTTCTTCGGTGTAGTGATTTATATCACCACGATGTTTCTTCCATATAGAACTACTAAAGTCTTCCAAATTATCAAACTTCCATCTACCTATCCATTCCAAATGAGTCATATGAATAATATTCAACCCTCTGCGATTCATAAACAATAACTGTTCTATCCTATCACATATCATATCATAGATATCGAGCTGATATTCTAAAGACATGTACTTCTCCATATACTCTTTTAGAGGCAACAATGACGAATCAGTCTTGGCGGCATTCTGAATATCTGAATATATTAAATCAGCGTTTCCATGTAACGAATCGCCATCATGTATGGGATGATGTTCAACATAAACACGATATGGGCTGGTGTGTGAAACAAGGACAGCATCGAAATCAAGAAAAGTCTCTATTGTTTCTAACTGTTTGAGTATTGCATATTGACTACAACCAGCTTGTGAAAGATTGACCACATTATGTTTATCAGCCAATGTATTCACCCAACCTTTGCGCTCGGGATACTTTACCGTCCAATCAGCAGAAAAACTATCCCCCACTATTAGAATATCTTTCAAGGTTGTGTTCTCCCATCAAATCAAATGCAAGAGCAATGTGTGTGTTAACACCCCAGTGTTCTCCATCACGACTAACATCTTTATATTTTATATCACTACCAGTTAACTCAATCTTCTTTGGTACTAGATTATTTAAAATCCCCTCATACATCATTCTACGACTTTTATTATAACCCACCTCATCGGCTGATGTAAAGAATTGAGTCAAACCACTTATATTAAATTCTTTTTCTTGATTTTCCACCATCATAGCTTGAAGAGGTAAAACAGTATTATCTTCTAATATAAGAGAATTCCGTGAGTCGAATGTCCATTCCCAAATAACAAATAGAGGTATTCGTCTGGATAAGTACCAGATAAGATTAAATATATTAACATCATTTGAGGCGATAGGCAAACTAAGATTATAATAATCCAGCCCCAAATACTGTCCAATAATGTCTGGATACGTTTTTTCAATAGGAACTCCTAATCCAAATGTTTGCGAACCACCTATAACTAGAAAGTGGTTTTGTCCTCCAATCAACGCCTCTGAACGATGTCCATACTCATTAAATTGATAATCTACCTCAAATTCATAATCGTGATTATACCCTGTCCTATTGAATAGTCCTCGGAAATCTGGATTATCTGAAAAAAGGTGTTTAGAAGAAAAATGTGCATCATAACCGATATATCCATCCTTCATCTTCGGAAAAATTTTTTTAATCACTTTTACGCCTAGTGTTGCCGTAGTGATACACCTCGTGATTTGAACTTTTATGAGTCCGCCATGGGTCTATAATCATTCTCTTCTTTTTTAATTTTTCCAAAGCAGATAAATCATCACATTCGTGAACCTTAAATACTACATCTGATTTATTCAGTTCTGTCAATTCTCCACCAAGTTCTAAGACATAGTATTGTACCAATAGACTATAGCTACCATTCGTATATTCAACTTTTGGTTTATATGAATCGGAAGTGAAGTGTATTTTATTACCAAACTCTAAAGCTTTCTCGGCGAGGTTTTTTGCTTGAGCCTCGCGTGATGTCATAACTGCATCGAACAAGTCATATCCAAGTTTCAATTCTTTCGCCATGTACCTAAGAGCAATATTATCTCTTGGGTGACATGCACCACCATCTCCCATACCAGCCTTCATGTAAGAAGGCCCCATAATTCTTTGGGTACTGTCCTTCAGTGCATCTGTAACGACATCGACATCAATATAACCTTGTTTTTCTGATACGTCTTGTATCATGTTAACAAGACCAATCTTGGTGCTAATGAATGTGTTGTAAAATACTTTGATACATTCGCACTCATCCCAAGTCCCTATGACATATCTAGGTTTGTTTTCCATGATACCTTCATAAAAAAATTGCAACTCAAAAGCTTCTGGTGACTGTTCACCATCAAAAGTTCCAATCATTACCATCTCAGGATTTACCATATCCCAAGCAACAGTTCCCATAGCAATTAAATAAGGATTATATACAAACCTAGTATTCTGAATATCTGGTGCGATATTATATCTGACGGTGCCAGGCAATACGGTGCTAATGAGAACAAGTATCTGATCACGAGTCATGTGTTTATCACACTCTGCGATGACATCAGTAACAATTTTATAATCAAAATCTCTTGGTTCCAAATGAGAAGTGGGTAATTTCCCATCATACAACTCATCATGTGGAGTAGGAACAGCTACGAATACAATGTCACTTTCCTTACACACTTCCTCAATACTAAGAACAATTTTTACACTGTCACTCTGAACTCTTTTCTTATCGTATCCAACAACATCATGTCCCTTTTGTGATATAACTTCGGCACAAGGCATACCTAATTTGCCCAAACCTATAAATCCAATATTAGCCCTTTTCATATAATTCCTCTATCCATCTTTCATTGTCTGCAAATAACCCCAATACTCTATCTCTATTATGATAGAGTCTACTCTTTAAAGATTCATATAACTTCCCAACCTCTGCCAAGTTGAGTTCTGCAATGTTATTCAAATCTTTGACTACGTTTTCACATCTCTTCTCATAATCTGGTTCGTCTTTGTTTGAATTTGGAAACACATCTTCAAACGTATCAACACCCCAAGTTCTCAATTTTCTATAGATATTCTCATCCCCTATTATAACATAAGGGCGGAGACCAATCAAGGGTTTGAAAGTCTTTTCACTTATGAACACATCACTGTGGGTGGTTGACTCAGTGACAACATTCACAAAGTGACTGTTCCAGTGAGCGGGGTCTCCCAAAGAGATAATATCATTTGAAATGTGTTCGTTGGATACCTGTTCCCAATCTTCAAGCATTTTTACATAAACTGGATGTCTCTCTGACAAAATTCTGGGGTGTTCAAAGTTGTATCTATCATCAGATTCTATGACTGATATATTGCCTACCCTGTCTAAACCATCATTGAATATCTTATTGAGAAGATAAGCTCTATGGTCATTACACTTTCTGTTCAGTGACATAAAGTGATACTTAAAATCTGGTTTTGTTAGGTATTCATCATTAAAGAAGTAATCACGATAAAACTTGATAAACGATATCCAAAAACTAAAGTAGTGGCCATCTCCAGTGTTCCCTATGTGTTCCGTATCATAGTGGTCTGATAAAAACTTGTGCATCTCTTTTGTTTGGTCTGTGCATTGTGTGTTCTCCCAATCCATCCCAGACAACAACCACACCTTCTCATCTGAAATTCTGCCAGTCCATTGTTTCAATCTGCTACAATAACCCTCGTCACTAAACCAAGTAGTATTAATAACAATATGTTTGTCTGGTACATGTGCCATCAGTTTATTTGCAAAACGAGACTCAAATTCAGTTATCAAACTACTACCTGTTCTGAGCGGGACACCTATACCATTTCTTGACCAATAATTTTTCATAGTCCGTATGTAGAGGGTCTTATTCGTTGTAAAACATCTAACAACCTATCCCTTCTTCCTTCAGTATCATTCTTAAATTTTTCGTGATTGTATTTTATAACAGGTAATGCTTCATTGTATCTCTGTTTCTTTTCACTGTCAGTTAGTGCGTGCCATATCTCAAGATTTCTTACAAGAGCGCCAAACCTCTCTTTTGGGTCTTTTAGTGTGTCGTATCTCTCATCAAACATCATTGGATAAGTTTTATACCCAATAGACCTAAGATACTCCAGAGTTCCAGCAGAACCCATAACCATGAATGGGTGACAATAGGCCAACGGTTTGTAAATTTTTTCTGTGAGTTGTATACATTCATTGTCAACAGCAAACAAAGTTTCCGATACCAAACTAAAATAGGTTTCCTCATAGTGTTCGACACTCAAAACTCTATCGTCAGCATCGACCATTTCAGAATTCTCGTTTTCTAATTCAATGACACTATGTTCATGCCAAAAATCCCAAAAATGTTTTTTCTGTGACCTAAAAGAAAAAATATCAGTGGAATCGTGTGTGACATCGTTCAGCCAGTGATTGACCTCCTTTATCTTGTTGGGGTCTATATCTCTAAAAATATCATTTTTCCAGTGATAAGTTCCATCGTCATCTATTAGTTGGTCTCGTGCAAGAAAACTAATTCTAGAATTAGTATTATCATATCCCAATCTAAAAAGTTCAGAAACCATGGCAGACCTATGGGGTCTTACTCTAGCATTGAGACAAATTAAATCTCTAGTTTTATTTTCTGCGTTAGGTATACCCTTCAACATCTCCACATGATGAAGCATCTGACTATTACCATTGATATTAATCTGAGACATTCTTCCTTTTCGATGGGGTAGATTTGGACTCACAGGTAGAGGTTTTAATTTTTCTTGATATTCTTTTGGCATGTTATGAATTTCTATAAAACACTCTGGCCATCTAGAATAGTTGTTCACACCAAAAATATCTTTAGTCCACGCTGCTTGTCTCCATTCTCCATTAAACTTTTCGTGTTTGGGATTAAATCTGACACACGTTCTGTTAGTCCATTCTTGAAAATATAATTGATTGAAGAAATCATATCCCACCACAGCGGTAAACTTGGGATACTCACCAACAGCAGTTTTTTCCTTCTCTGCGTGATACCTATCATAATTCATTTCAGCATTTAAATCACCATAGACCAACGCAAAAATTCCATTTTGCAGTTCTTCATTTATAATACTCTGGTGAAGAACATCCATCCACTCTTCCATCTGTTTCATATTCGATTGTTGTTTATAACTAAACCCCTCATGCGGAAACCAAAACACACAAGCCATTTGTCTTCTGCGAATAAGGTCTTTTACTTTGGGAGTCATCTTAGCCAAGAACTGATTAAGATAGGAATGAACTTGAGTTACTTCTATGAAATAAAGATTGTCTGTTTTTCGATATTCGTCTTCATCCCAACTGGCGATTGGCCTAATTTTATATGGGGCGCCAACAATATTGTAATTATGAAGAATCTCAGAGGTGCCACCAAATTTATTCAGCCACTTTTCATCGGACTTAATATCTTCTGGGTTGACAACATCATTAGCATATGCAGACAAATTCTTTTGAGGCCACACAGTTGGATTCTCATAATAATCTCTAGTAGACCCCGATATCTCGTCATACCACAAAACAGGAGCATGAACGTCAACAAGTTTTCGTTCTTCTTCTTTTGGTGTCGCTAGAACTTTTTTGAGGTATAGAACTTCTTCAAGAACTTGTTCTAATAATATCTTGACGGTTCCAAGGCCGTCCTCTGATTCCGCCATTATCTAATATCTCGTACCATTCTGGGAAAGTCTCTTCAAAATTTTCATCCCTAATTTTATCGAATTTCTCAGTCACATTAATAAACCCAAGATCTAAACTATGCATCTCCGCATCTTGCATCATAAAGTTTATGATTGATTCAACGTCAGGAGTATTTATAATCTTTTTTTGAACCTTCGTTTTTACCTCATTTGGCATATTACGAATACAATATTGGCCTGGATAATGAAGTATGTTAAAATACACATGCGTATCATTAAATTTATCCATAAACTCTGGGATATCATACACATTAAATATACTCACTGTGTGACATATTTGAATATGTAAGTATTCCTTAGATTTGAAGTAGTTAAAGTTATCCCAAACCTCATCCCACTTCGCACCATGTCTTATATATTCAAATTTCTTGAACAACCCATCGATACTGAACATCACTTCACAAAATTTGAACTCTTTCCACAAGTCAAAAACATCTTCTGGTGGTCTATGAGTTCCATTTGTATTATAGTGTATTGATATATTTTTTGCATGTCCAGACTCAACAACCTTTCTCAACAACTCAAAGTGTTGTTCAATCATAAACGGTTCGCCGCCAGTAAAGTCCATTTGTTCTACTGTCGGTATTATTTCAAACAACTCATCCCAAATGGTTGGATTCTTTTTAATCCAAAGAGCGTCCTTATCGTCAAGAACTCTGCCATATGCTTTTATTTCATCACCCTTCCAACTGGAAGAGTTTACACTACCACAACTGCGACATTTTAGATTACATAATGTTCCAAACTTCAAGTCCATATAAACAGGATTTTCAATAGGGTTCCCCACTCTATCTTTGTATGCATCGAATCTTTCTCTATCCTGTAGACGTTTAGACTTGTATCCAGCTTTTTCATTCTGCCAACACATATCACACCCTGACGGTTTTTTACCATCAAGGAAGTCTTGTCTTAACTTTTGATATTTCTCTCCATGCCAGATATCAAGGAAACTATCTTCTTTCAAGTTTCCCATTGGCTCACCAGTATATAAACAACAGGGGTTTGCAGTGCCCGCCGTTGAAAATTCACTGTGAACCCAAGGCAATAAACAAATAGTATCACTCATCTATAATCTCTTGCCAATAATACATGTCACGCAACTCATCAAAAACTTCAACAAAATTTTCGTTCCTCATTTTGTCCAGCATTTGCATCCTATAAACAAACTCATTCAAGAACCATTCCGTGTCCTCTTTGAAATCTTGTTCCATATGAGTTTTTAAGGATTTGAATCCTTGACTAGCATTTGGAGCTCTGTTTCCACCATCAAGGAAATCTATATGTTGTTGATACTTTTCAGACAACACCCTTTTATATTTTTTTGGCAATATTCTCATATCAAGATGCATGGGTTCAGTAACAATGTTCACAAAAAACTTATCATAATCATCAATCAACCCTAGTCTAACTAACTCGTGGTGAAATGGTATTATATGAAAAGAATTCTGTATACTGGTGGTGCAAGAGACATAAAAGTGTGCGTGTGAGTTTTTCTCTTTCATCTTTATTCGGTTTTCAACAAACTGATCCCACTTAAATCCACTGCGAATAAATTCACCCTGTTCGTGCATACCATCAACACTACAACCAATCTCAATGTTTTTAAATTTAGGCCAAAAATCTAATACGTTCAAATCTTTGTATCTCATTTCACTGAAATTTGTATTATATCTAATCAGAACATGGTGCATACCCAACCTATCAAGTTCTTTCAATATGCGATAATGTTCTTCCATGATAAGAGGTTCGCCACCAGCAAAGTATATTTCTTCAACGTATTGAAAGTGTGGCAAGACCTGTTCCCACAAATCATAATTTCTTTCTTTTGGCACATCATCTGGCAAAAATGATCTCCCTGTCTCAATGAGAGCAATTTTCTTTGTATCACCATACCAACCACTGCTCAACTGCGGCCCACAACTACGGCATTTAAAGTTACATATGTTTGAGAACCTAAAGTCCCAATATGGCAATTTGAATTCTGGAACAGAACCATCAGGTTGAGTGGTGGCAATTATGTCCTTATAGTGACTCCAACTTTTGTTTGCTCTATGTCGCATAGAGTGTCCGCCATCATCCTCTTGTTTCCAACACCTAATACATGATTCTGGTTTCTTACCATCAAGCATTTCTAAACGTAGTTTTTTCTGTTGTTCTCCATTAAAAATCTCTTCCAATGTATTCTCATTTAAATTGCCAGAGACATGTTCCATTGGAGTTAAACAACATGGATATGTGTTACCGTTTGGCCATGTATGCAAGTGTACCCACGGCAACATGCACATACTTGGTGATGAACTTGGTCTACTCATACTTTTTTATCAACTCATACAACTCTGGAAAATACTCCTCAAATTTTTTCTTGGTGCTTACATCCAAAGCTCTAGTTTTTTGGAAAAAAGTTTCCATGTTTGATTTTTGATAACTGCCCCACTGACCTTCACCACCGTCAAAATAATTTTTTATATCATTGTATCCCTGATATCCTTCCAATCTTTTTACTATGATATCTTGCACTTCCTGTGGTAATATCCTACAATCAAAATGTTCTGGGTCAGTAACAAAGTTATGACTTATATGTAACGAGTCATCTTCGGCGGGATGTCCTACAAGGGGGACTTTATCTTTAAAGAAATCATAGAACTCTGGTATGTAGTAAACATTGTATGTGGATACAGTTTGAAGTATATTGTAGTCAATGTTTTTATATCGAGCAGACATACTCATCATCCAATCAAGGAATGACAAAACCTTGGGCCACTTAGTGAATGTTCTTATGTACTCATTCCTATCACCAACACAATCAATAGATAACATAAACTGTATGTGTTTAAAATTTTTCCAAACATCCTCAAAATTTTTGTTGATGGTAGTACAGTTGGTGGAATATACAATCTGAACATTTTTAGCTAAATCTCTTTCAACAAGGGTGGCAAGGAAGTCCATATGTTTATCAACAATGAATGGTTCCCCACCGTTAATGTACAACACTTTTAGTTTGTCACATCGTGTTATAAGTTTGTCCCAAAATCCTTGGTCTAAAGGCCAATTGAAATTCTTTTGGGTCAACATCTCTGGGAGAGATGGTCTCTCAGGGTAAATTGTGTCCCAATCCTTTAACCATCTAGAAGACGAGTAAGGATTGCAAGTGCGACACTGAACATTACAGTGATTGCCAAGACGTAGTTCCACAAATTCATAGTTGACCTCCTTTAAAGTTCCATCCTTATTAGTGATACTCATTGCGTGGTCAATGTCCATAGGAACACGGCGATTTTCATAATACCTTTTACTTTTCATGCCGGCACTTTCTAAGTCCCAACACTTACGGCATTCTTTGGGTTTCTGTCCCTGTAACATAGCAAGTCGAACTTTACTGAAACTATCAGAGTTGGTTATTTCAGCAAAGTCATCAACATTCTGTAGAGTCACAAGTTTTCTAGTTAATCCTTCATCTCCATTAAACGCCTGTGACATTCCTTGGTGTTGCTCAGACTCACAACAAAGTGTGCATACACCGTGTGGATGAGTCGCTAAATGATTCCAAGGTAACGAACAGAATGTTTCACTCATATTTTATTCCACCACTCTAGAACATTTCCGTAGAGTGTATCCTCAAAAGTTAATTTTGTATTTCTTACTTTGTCTAAGAATTCTTGAAATTCTTTTCCACGTTTGAGAGCATCACTATATGTCTCTGGCCATTCTTCATCGAATGATGGCCTATTTATTAAGTTTTTCAATGAGTCAATGTATACTTTATTTTTCCAAGTTCTCTTTTCTTCAAAGTAAGATATCATCTCTTCGCATAGGGGTTTTGATACATGTTTCGGCAGACACATAGGACTCATCACTACACTGGGGTCAAATGCAAAGGTGAATTTGAAATACGATTTCACATCAAGTTCCCATGCCACATCAAACAAGTCTTTCAAGTGAAGTAAGCCTGGTGTTGTAAGGGTGACATCAAACACCATTGCATCATCACCAAATTGGTCTATCAGAAACATACCCGATTTAAAGTTCTCTATCCACTCATCCCACTTCAAACCATCTCTAATAAACTCTCCCACATCATAAGCACCATCAATACTAGCACATATGTTTACACTTTTAAAATGTGGTAGCATGTCCCAAAGATTATAATTTTTATATTTGACTCTGCTCAGATTTGTGTTATAACGAATAGTAACATTCTTTGCGTGACCGTTATCGACAAGTTGTTGCATGACAGTCCAGTGTCGTTCAAACATCAACGGTTCGCCACCTACCCAATAAATCTCTTCTATAATTTTATCATCAACGGCACGCTGTAATTCTTCCTCCAAAACCTCGTTCTGAAAATTTTTAATCTCCATTCTGGTTGTGGGTTCTAACCAAGGTTCTTGTTTTACATCAATAAGATTGTATTTCTTTTTTTCTGTCTCCCAACTAGAAGACAACTGTTCACCACACATCCGACACTTGAAGTTACAAAGATTAGATATTCGGTAATCATAAGAAATAGGCATCGGTTCATAATGTCCGTCCTCTCTTGTATTAGCAATTATATCATCTACCTTGTGTGGGAACAAAGTCTCTGTAAAATATTTTCTGTATGTGTGTAAGTTTAGTATCTGGTCATTACATACATCACACTGAGAAAGTTTTTCACCAGACAACATTCTCTTGCGAATGTCTTTCATGTAGTCGCTATTCCAATGTTCTTTTAGAGACTTTGGTTCAAAACTACCCCGAGCACTTCCACTATCAATGTACTGTTTTTGAAATGATGCTTCCTCTCTGCTCGCACAACAAAGTCTACGTTCGCCTTGGGGTGAAACATATGTGTGAGTCCACGGAGCTGTACAAAAGTAGGGTCTATCTCTTGGCGACATTTCTCCACCACGCGATTGTTCTATCCAAACCATCTGACAAAGATACTTTGGGTTTCCATCCAAGGGTATCTTCTAACAACTTGCCGCTACTGTTCAACCAGTAGATTTCGCCAGGCCTGTGAGGTTTTGTATCCCAATTGATTTCTCCTTGCCACTGGAGTTTTTGAGCAATGATGTTAACATAGTCTCTAATCTTAATCGGTTCATCTGGGCCTAAAGTGAATATCTTATGATTACACTTTTCTGGATTGTTAATAATTTTTGTCCATGCTTCTAACATATCATCGATGTATATAAAATTACGATACGGTTCAGCATATCCCAAATTTATTTCCTCTGGGTTCTTTATCATCTGTGATATGATTTGTTCAGTGACAAAAAAGTCGTTGTCCTTCCTACCATAACAATTGGTCTGCCTTATAATAGTATATGGTAAATTGTAAGACCTACCAGCATATTCCAAATACTTCTCACACCCATATTTTGCAACAGCATATGGTGCATTTGGGTATGGGGTGGTTAGATGGTCACATACTGTGCCTTCTGGTTGTTGTCCATAGACCTCCATCGTACTAGCAAAAACAAAGTTCTTAAAATTGGGAATCTCTCTTGATATTTCAATGAGGTTTACAGTACCGACATAATTAATTTCACTGAATGTTATCTGTTCATAAAAGCTTTGTTCTACTTCTGTTCTCGCTCCAAGATGAACGATAATGTCTGGTTGTTTTTCCCTTACTTCAAAACGAACAGCAGCATGGTTTCGTAAATCACTGCTGAGATGATAGATTTCATGTTGACCAGATAGTAAGGGTGAAAGGTGTGACCCAATAAAACCAGATGATCCTGTAATTAGTATTTTCATTTCTGTTCTTGCCTAATGTTGGTGGCACGGATAGCTTCTATATCCGCATCAAGATGTTCCCTTTCTATCTTATATCCTACATCTCGGCCATAAGTAATGTGAGTGATATTTGGGACACTCATAATGTCATAAGACTCTCTTGAATAACCTCGCATCGAAAGATGTCTTTCTATCATACTACACCTCTCAGTAAACGTATATGGATTTTCCTCGTCCATCGGCATCTCTCTGAGCATAATAATTACTTGACCAGTTTTGGCAACTGCTCGTTCAAATAACTCTGTATGCCCTTTATGCCATGGTTGAAATCTTCCAAGGAGCTGCGTAGTTGGTTTATGTTTATCCATTCTTTTATCTCGCAATCATACGATAGTGGTGGTTGAAAAAGCCAATTAGTATCTGCGAACCTACCTTCACCTATCGTATTCATAAAGATAGTGTAATCAGCATCTACAATTTCTCTAAATTCGCCAACTGGACAAACAAAATCTAGTATGCCCCATTCTTTAGACATACGAATGGCTTGGCGTTTTCTCCCTTCGTATGAAAAGTCCCAATCTGTCCACATCTCACGAGATGTATCTGCGTTGTGATGTGGTATCAAGAAGTGATATGCCAACTCTCTAGCAAGGGTAGTTTTACCCGAGCCCGGCAATCCCAAAATAAGTATTTTCATAAAATCTCTTTCAGTTGTTCAGCGGTAGTTTTCATTTCATACATTTTTTGCCAAATGTCGCTGCTCATGGGGACTCCGCTCTGCCTAACCCCCTCGGGCATGGGTAAATCTTTTTCTAGTATTATATCTAAAACCCATATCAAATTTTTTCGTCTAACCTCAGCCGTTGCACTATCTCTATCTGGTCTAACTTTCAAAGCTAAAACATTTCCCAACAAAGCATCTGCTCTGGCGTGGTCATCATCAATAGAATCAAATTCATAGTCTATTTCTGGATGTAAGGTGTATCCAATATCAACCAAATTTTTATAGTAGTCTTTTATACTATAAACAAGAGGAATCTTGCCACATATAATAGGTCTAAGTGTTTTCTCCGTCACAAAAAACTTTACATTGTCTGATTCGCACACAAGGTCAATAGATACGTTTGGATAAAACTCAGGATAGTGCCTACCATCTTCCCCATCCTTTGGCCAGTAATCATTTCCCAATACATCATCTTTCCAATACTTGCAGTATTCGGGGTTTCTATATGGATATATTTTTTCCCACAATATATCTCTCATATCTTTTTGTTTGCCCCAGATAGCACACATATCAATAGTCCTATCCGCTAGATAGACTTCATGTCGAAATCGGGGGAAACTACTCGACCCCATATTCGGATTGTCTCTCATAACCATCCAAAAAGACCAAAAAAAGAAATACCAAGGCCACTCATCTGCTGTTGTAAACTTAACAGACTTTGCCACAATTTCTTCTTTTTCTATACCAGTAAAACCATTTTCTGTCTTATGTATTACTCTACACTCAGCAGGACAAAATACCACTACGTCTTGTTCTGCAAATGTTCCATCAATTAACTGCGTTGTGTGTTTCCAAGGATTTTTCTGCCATTCATACAGAGGTCTAAGTTCACCATCAACTTTTATATAACTACCTCGGCCATGAAACTCACTCCAATCGTATTGTTCATAACTCATCGTAATCGCCTAAGGGTTTATCTATATTTTCATTATCGGGTTTTATCACCCATCCTTCTTCTTCCGCCACCTTTTTCAAATCTGGATCATTCTCGTATTGTTTTGTACTATCACCATCAACCAAACTGACCGATATTGTTTTTGTTTCTGGAATGGTATCAACCCAATCAGTCAAGATCTTTGGAAACACACTCAGAGATAAATTTCGTCTTTCATCATACTGTGCATAAAATGTTTTGAAGTCTCTCCACAAAGTCATCTTGTCACTAGTACGCCTGTGTGGCGCATCAACAGTAATAAGATAATCAATAAGACGTTCAATACTTGCCTTCTCAAAGTCATGCCAAAGTGGACGGTCTTTTACTTCATTATACCATGTCTCTAGTTTTTCTCGTAAGTAATCTTTTATGTGGTCTGGTAATGCTAACGGTGATTGAAAACTTGGGAAACGTAACAAGTTAACACTCACTACAGGAGCCTTTGTCCCTGTATGTATTTTCATTTTATAAACATCTTCTAGAAATTCGGTAATGCTGAATAAACACAGACTATTGATAGTCATCATTATATTCAACCCCTTCAAGTTTGCGTTGCCCATAAGTTTATACATGTTTGACTTCCATGTATCATAATGCAACCCATCACGAATATAATCTGCTTGTAGTCCAGTTGCTTCACAAGATGTGTATAGATGAAAATCTGATACACCTTGACTGCGTTCAATCAGTCTATCAATCAAACCATCTTTGGCCATCAAGTTTGAATTTATTGCAAATCTCATTTTACTTGGATTCTCGTTGAACCAATCAAACAGTTTCCATACTTGGTCAGACATCAACGGTTCACCACCAGTGATTCTCAGTTCTTCTAAACTCTCTGACAATCCTTCGTCCCACCATTCCCAGAAAGCTTTGACATATGGATTCTCTTCATCCTTTCCATAGGGTTCTGCCCAAGAACCATCCTGTTGAAAAGCAGCAGCACCATCAGACACCATATTCTGATACGCACCCTTTTTTGTTATATCCTTCGCCCAAGTCGTAGAGAAAGATGCATTACAATAAGAACATGCTAACTGGCAGGTTCTATCAAAAGCAATTTCAAATGTTTTTAAATCTACACTCTCGTTATGATCCATATCATAAGCTTTTTGCAAATCTTTTTCTGAGTAGATTATAGATTTAAATACACGGTCAGAAACGGAGTCTTTTCCCATGTCTTCAACTTTCCAACAATACTCGCACTCACGAGGTCTCTCTCCTCGTTGCATCATCTTACGCATTGCCTTTTTGTGTCTGGTATTATGAATAGCAGATGGGTCTACTTTTATCTCTTCAAGAGGTATTTTGTGAGCTGGCGGGTGATGACAAGAAGCGGTAGTTCCACTCCCCAACCAAGTGGTTGCATTGTACCACTTAGCACCACAAAAACTTTTCGACTTAGTATCAAGAATATCATCACGATACTTTATCAAATCGAATTCTTTATTCAATTTCAATCTCCGCTTCTGTCATTATAACAACTCTTGCCCCACAGGGTAACAATGGTTTTTCATTCCCACCATATATTACTTCACTTGGGCCATGTATTTTTACACTATGTCCATAAGTATTTTTTCTTCCTTCTTTTACTGTAAGAACAGGTTCGTTTGTTCCATGTTTTTTATTGGCACGAATTTTGTGCATGTTTACATGAATGTATTTTTTAGTCATCCCACCACTCCAACAAATGTGCATATTGTATAAAAGTTTCGCTAAAGTTTTTCCCCCGGCGTCCGTCATACTCTTTTATAAATTTTACAAAGTCTGCTCTATAATTTTCGGCACTTGGAGTAGTTCTAAGATACTCACAAAACCTTTGTATTTGATCAAACTCCTCAAGGTACATCCTAGCAAATTTATCAGGAGAATAATACTTCAACCAAGATTCTGACAGACTTTCAATATCAGAAGCATATGAAATTCTTGTTGACCTATCCAACAAAGTGCATTGTAGATGTGGCGGGAACCTAAGATAATTTATGCTGAGCGGTATGCGATTTACGGCAAGGTCTTTATTATACTTCACTCGCAGCTTCATTATATCCTCAATAAAATTACAAAAACTTGGCAGACTTAACATATTGAGCGTGGTCATAATTGCTACATTAGAATCAGTCTCCGAAAGAACCTTTTCCACGTTAGACATCCAATAACTATAATCCATGCCATCTCTAATATACTCAGCATGACTACCAACAGCTTCCGCGCTGGTATATATTTCTACTTGTTTTACCTTGTCTTTTATTTTGTCAATCTTATCAATCAACTTCTCTATCAACTTGGGGTCTGTCCCTAAGTTACTATTAATCGCAATAGACAGTTCTGGTGATGCGTTATCATAAATGTAATCCAATAGTTTCCACACATCCTTACTCATAGTGGGTTCTCCACCAGTGACACGAAAAACTCTTAGATGGGGCAAGACATCGGGAAACCATTTCCAAAACGCATCAACATATGGATTCGGGTCAGAGTGTTTGTATGGAAACTTTTCAGTCTCCCTCAAATACTCTAAATGATGAGAACCAAACTTTACAGGATATGGCCCGTTCTTTTCAATGTCCTTCATCCACGTTGAACTAATCTCAGGTGAACAGTAAGAACACGCAAAATTACATGCATTAGAAAAAGACACTTCAAGATAAGTAGGATATACATCTTCACTGGGGTCACTGGTAGCAATACTATCAACCTTGTCCCACGACCACCAATCAGCAGTTTTGTAATGTCTATCAGAGAAGTGGTCTTTACCTTGGTCTTCTATACGCCAACAATAGTCACATTCTTTAGGTCTGTCTCCACACAGCATCTTTATTCTTTGTTGTTTTTTAAAATTGCTATTATGTAAAGCTGCTGGATTTTTCAGAACTTCTTGGATAGGTATCTTATGGGGTGATGGGTGGTGACACGAATGGTTATATCCGTTCTGTAGGTATAATGTTGTCTGTAACCACTTAGCAGAACAAAATGACGGACTTATATCATTTATCTTTATCCGTTTTTCTTTTAAAACTTCAATCCAATGTTCATTTGTTTTAGACATCACACAACTCATAAAAATATTTCAATTCTGGGAAGGCTTGGTGCCAATCAACACCCCTTCTACGGTCATGTTCATCAACAAATAATTTAAAATCTTTCCTATGTCTATTTAGATGTTCTCCAGTGAACCTATTTGACTCTATCCATTTTATCACTCTATCAAACTTAGCAAACTCTCCACTATTGAACTTTTCTATTTTACTATCATCCGTATTTTTATGCATAAAATGTCTAGCACTATATAACCTGTCCATCATAGTATCATCAAGTATCAAAGCAGATAGATGTTTGGGATTTGTCATAAACGGCGTATCAATCTTCACTCTATCCATACCCATAGATTTGAGTTCCAACACCCACTCCAAAAATTCTTGAAACTTGGGTATACTTAAAAAATTAAAAGTAACCATCAATCCAACGTGAACTTCCTCTTGTATCAAACCAAACAAATTCTTCTCAAACATTTCCCAATCCAGGCCGTGCCGAATCCACTCAGCTTGTTTACCAACGGTATCAATACTAGCATAGACTTTTACTTTGTCGTTTATCTCAGTTAGTTTATTGACTCTTCTTTCAGACACACAGAGATTGCTATTTACATGAAACTCAATATCAGAGTCCTTTATCATGTCTGCTAAGTGAAACGTGCTTTCATGTAGCAATGGTTCTCCGCCAGTAATCCTCAATACTTTCAGATGATGTCTAGCTTCTTCAAACCACTTCCAAAACTTTTTGTGCATGGGACTGTCTTCGCTGTATAAGTTCTCTCTACCATGCGACTTATATTGATTGAAGTTTTCAGTATCAATCAATTGATATTCACCATACTTTTTTATTTCTTCATGCCACGATGAACTGTTTTGCGTGGAACAATAACTACACTTCAACTGACACAAATTACTAAAACTCATTTCTAAATATTTTGGATATACATGTTCATCCCACTTTAAGTTAGCAGTGGTTTCAATAATGCCAGGCTCCATCATTGTGTATATCGGGGTCAAAGTAATTCTTGGACTTACAGCACCACTGTCCTCGGCATCCCAACAATAAGAACACTCATCTGGTTTCCCACCTTCCAACATGATTTTTCTTTGTTCCATTTTTTGTTTGGTATTATGCAAGTCCTCATCAAGATTGAGGTGTTGTTGTGGACAATGAAAACAAGAATGGCTCTGCGCCGAACCAAGATGCATCTCTAGGTGATGCCACTTCAACACGCAAAATCCAGGCCCAACTTTATCGTATCGAGCATTTATCCTTTTGTAATACTCAGTCGGGTTCATTTATATCCAATCATTGAAAACCTTTTGTATGTGCTATCGTTGGGGCCTGCACACACCGTTTCATTACTGTCAATAATTTTTTTACATTTACTCAAGTCAAGAAACTCTTGTAGGTCTTTAAAGGGTCTAATGTGTTCATCAATAATCAAGTCATTCCCCTGTAATATGACAGTGGTATCCTCTGGGATATTATTCCACCATGTATAGTATGTCAAATCACTAACATGTTCCGTTGACGTATTAATGACAACTGACGGTTTTTCGTCATAATCGTAGTCAATCATATCGCCCTCAACGTACTCAATATTATCACTAGCAAAAAATATATTTGATTCAGCGATGCAATCTCCGTCAATATCAATAGAGACAATTTTTGATATCATCTTATTGTCATTCAGTAAATGCGCCATGACACCAAACCACCCACCAAAGATATAAACAGGCCCGTGTTCGTGTTCTGGATAATTTTCAATTACCCATCTTTTACTCATCAACTGAGTATCCCAAAAACATTCTAGAAATCTTTTTTGAAGTTTCTTTCTAGGTCTAGCGCACATAGTATCATCCCTTAGATAATTCATCCACTGAACAATTGTTTTTTCACTTACATGCATTTAATATCTCCTGATTTGACATGTGTTTTGCGATGTTGCCACCATGTTTTATGTTTATCATATTTGTTTTTGGTGACCAAACATAACCATCTTCTAGAGTCCAGTAATACACATACTGGAGAAAGTCGCTGTTTTCATCTACTCTAAAAAGTCTGTCCCAATCTGTTTTCAATGACTGATACCAATCTGTATACCAGAGATAGTGCATCTCTTTTTGAATATCGGTGATTGGTGCGCCATATCTTTTATGTTGATACATAGCATTGATTGCACGATTGTGAATATCATGTGTCATGTAAACAACTTTGTATCCCTGTTCTTTTGCCCACTTTAGTTGGTGTTCGCCCGCAAGCATACCCAACCAAGCAGGACGAAACTTTTTGGCAATATGTAAACGACATATTCTTAATGCGATATCTGGGTCACCTGTATAATGGCTCGCCTCTGCAACACTGATGGCAGCCACCTCATCATCAACATAGACTAACCAAGTCTGACCATCTAGATTATCTGGGTCATATTTTTCATATGATAAACTGTCATTACCTTCTCTAAAAGATAAGTCTCTGATTGTTTCTATGTGTGATTTGATTCTCCAAGAACCATCATATGTAACTACATCAATTTTAGACACTCAATATCTTCCTGTGTTTTCAAAGTTAATAACAAAGCGATTCTGGGTTCAGTGCCATTATTCACAACGGCATGTTTGAATCCAGTATTCAAAAACCATACTCTACCATCAGCAGGAAGATTATATTCTTGTACTTCACCCCTTACCCAGAAATAATTTGTGGTCTCCTCTGTTCCCTGTATAGGACAGACAACTCTCACTCCATATGAGGGGTCATAATCTATATGTGGTGCAAGAGACTTGCCTGGAGCCAAGAAGTGCAATCTAGCACGACATGTATCCGCTTGAAATTTGTCATAAAGTATTTCTTCAAAGTAAGTATCTCTTGCATATTTAGTTGGGACATCCCACAACATTTCGTTTGCGGCTGGCGGTAGGTTATCACCCTTCGCCTTTTTATTTCGTATTCTATCTCTTATCGATGAACCCAAATCCTCGACTGTATAGTTGTTCGCGTTCTTCATTAGTTCTTCGCTCAACGTCATCAGAGGAATCTCTTTCAAATTCTCATAGGCATTTTCAACAAAAGAACCTTCATGTAAATTAGTGATGCCTGGGTTTGCTTCATAAATGTCAGTCCACTGTTCTTCCATACCAACAAGACAGGATTTTATCTTTTCGATATCAAACGTGACATTGGGAATAGGAACACATATGGGTAAGTCTCTTTTTTTAAGCATTGAACTGTTTCCTAACTGTAGCGGCATCAAATACATGACACAAATAATTATTATCATTCAACCCATCAACCCAATGAATACCATTGACAGAATTAAAATATATTAACAATGCTTTATCTTCTTTCGGAAAAGGTATCTCGCAAACTTCTTCTGGTACAGGTACTTGGTACGGTAAAACTACAGAATTATAGAAGTTGTTATTTTCTACCCAAGGTGTATGATTAGTATAAAAGATTTTAAATTTCTCCGTTTGTTCTTCTACTATATCGATAGGATATATAACAGTAAAAGTATGTCTCTTTTCTATTCCATCCGAAGTCACTATAGAGTGTGCATGTCTAAATAACTCGGACGCTTTCGGTCTGTATTGATTGTTTCCTAACAAGAAAGTAAAATACCCTTGAAAAGACTCTAGATATTTCTTTATTACATTAGCAGAATTGTCAAAGATTTCTGGTGCATATTCAAAATCTTCCGAGAGAATAACATCACATTGCTGTACAGGAGTTTCATCACAAGAATCATTAAGAAAATAATATCCATTATTAAGATACGCATCTTGGACATCTTGAGGAATTATCTCTTTCATTTTTTCCAAGACATGTGATGGTACATGTGGATGTTCATCTAATTGATTCGTATAAGGAACTTTCTCGCATACACTATAGTCAAATTTCCTTGACTGGAAATCTACATACTTATAATCAATCCATTTCATTTTTTTACTTTATCATCAATGAGCCTTATCAGTTGTCCGCCTAAGTCAAACGGATGCCATAAAATTATTCGTGGTCTCTTATGATGTTCCTCGTGAAACCCCTCACCTAAAGTTATCAATCCAACCCAAAAATCAGAGTGGGCTTTTTTATCTCTATGAGAAAACGTGAACACTAGTGACCCTATCAACTTTGCAAATCCAGCGGGAACTAACCATGCATATATCAATGCGTATGGGTCAAGAGCAATCAATATCGCTGCCCATATTCCAACAACACTCCAGTAATGTTTAACCTGTAGTCTGTGCAAATCCTGTTTCAATAAATCTCTCACGAGTTTAAAATCTATGTTTATGAGAACTTGACCAAAGTATGCTAACATCACACCACGATAATATGGCGAATGTGGGTCTCTAGGTGTATCGACATATTTGTGATGTTCTCTGTGATTTGCAACCCAAGTTATTGCTGGGCCGACCATCATTACATGTGCAAAGAACAACAAATAATATTCTACAAACTTTGGACACTTCCATGCTCGATGAGAATATAATCTATGGTATCCCATAGTAATACCAAGCATCATACTACAGTAAACCATCAAGGCAGTTAGTCCAGTAAACAAAGTCCAATCAAATAAAAACAGAGATGATATTGCTGTTACTTGTGCTATAAGTTGACCTACCAACAAAGTGATAGGCGCCCATGATTTATTTTGTTTTAAAATTGCTTGTCTCATATGACTATTTATCACTGTGGTAAGCGATGCTATTATAAATATACCATAGAGTGTAGCCCAGTGTCAAGGGCGTGAGAGGAAAAAATTGTGGAACCTATATCAACTGCACTTACTGGACTAGCGTTGGTTCAAAAAAGTGTTGAATTTGTGAAGGGTAATATACAGACTGCACAAGACATACATTCCATATTTGGGATGGTTGATTCAGCACTCAACGGCCAGAATCAAATCAATCAACAAAGGTGGGGGCAGAAGTCTATTATTGGTCAACACAAATCGGCTGCACACGCTGTAATAGACGCAAAATTGGCGCAAGAAGCTATCGATGAAATGAAAGACCTTATCGATTACAGGTTTGGTTTCGGAACATGGCAAGAGATTTTGAAACTGAGAAACGATAGAATACGAGAAGAAAGAGAAGAAGCGAAAAGAAGACTCAGAGAAAAACGCCGACAAAGAAAAGAGATACTTCAAGTCCTATCCATCATAGGCATAACCGTTGGAACAGTTCTTGCATGTTCTCTAATTACTTTTTTTATAATAAAAGTTTTTTAACGCAACTAACGGAGAGAGGGATATGAGAAAGATTGCGGCCTATATGGTGGCGATTGTTCTGGGCGTATCGTTCAGCGGATTGTCTTTGGCTGAAGATACGAACATTAATACTACTAGTGATTCTACGGTACAGAGCACGAACACTAACACTAATAATAACATTAGTTCGGGTGGATTGAATAATACTAATAATAATACGAACAACAACACAAATGTAAATCAAAACACCACACAGTACACTGGTGTCAATACAAATACGAATACCAATAATAATACGAATATAAACACTAACACTAGCACAAACACGAATAATAATTTTAACACCAATAACATCACAAGCAATAATACAAATACGAACAACAACACAAATGTAAATACTTCAACCATCAATGCTACCAACAACAATAATAATGTAAACACTAACACCAATAACTCAACTATAAACTCTACTAACAACAATATAAATACAAATAACAGCACTAGTAATAATACAAATACAAATTTGAATACTAACAATTCTACTATCAACCAGAACTCAACTTCAAATAATAATTCAACAACAAATAACACTAATACAAATTACAGTGAGTCTAACTCTACTTCAGATTCAAATGTTACTTCTAATAACAAAAACGAGAACATAAACAGAAACGAAACGACTCAGAAGATAGAACAAGAAATTAAGTCACCGCCTCCCAGCGCTATTGCTCCCTCTATTGGAGGAAGTTACTCGCAAGACCTCTGTACCACGGCAGTGGCAGGGGCAGTTCAAACTCAAATCCTTGGTATATCTGCTGGAACGACAATTGTAGATAAAAACTGCGAAAGAATAAAATTGGGGCGTTCAATGTATGACATGGGAATGAAAGTCGCAGCTGTATCAATCATGTGTCAGGATAAAAGAGTCTGGGATGCGATGAGAATGGCCGGCACGCCATGCCCCTATGAGGGCAAGATTGGTGATGAGGCAGCAGCACTATGGGAAGCGAATCCAGAAAGAAGTCCAAAAGGTTCTATGGGTAGGGAAGAAAAAACAACATGGAAAGATTTAGGTAATGATGTCGAATACAAGACATGGAACAAAATAGATTTTTGTAATGAATGGCCAGAGGAAGATATTTGCAAATGAGAAAAATTATATTATTAATGGTGTTTTTTATAGTTGGTTTTTGGACTGGCGCTAGTCATGGGCAGTATACAAATCCAGACCCCAATGCCACCCAACATAACATAGGAGATGATGGATACGCCAGTGTTCCATTGGGACACACATTCCCCCTATATGGACAGACGTTTACTAATTCGTGGATGTTATCAAATGGTGTGGTGATGTTTCGCAATCCATCATCGTATGGATTTCAAAACTGGAGCAAAGGTGATAAGGGGTGGTGTTGCGATGGTAGGTCATGGACAGATAGCAGTTTTTGGAACAATGAGAGATTGGGTAGGTACAGTTATGCAATAGCACCTTTCTGGACAGACCTAAAACAAGAGGACAATGACGGTGGATTCTTTTCTCAAACGAGTAGCACCTCAACAAAATATTGGTGGCATCAGATAGAGGAATACAACAAAAAGAACAACGAAAACAGTTTTAGTCTTGAAATATTTCCGAGCGGTAATTACGAGATGGAATACGGCAATCTGAAAATAACTAATCACAACATAGCAATAGGTGTTGCTGGAAGTTTGACTAATGCTGAATTTGTTGCACACGAATATCATAACACTTCTGGACAAAATTATATCTACACTGGAACTACCATGTCTCACAATGGTAATGACCTTGTTTGTTCTTATGACCCACTGTCTCTTACATCATGTGCTGGATATGATGCAGCTTACTTACTACAACAATGCAACCTAGACCCACTGTACGACACTCAGTGTTCTGGATATACCGCAGCATATTATACACAACAATGTGGTATCGATGCTTTGTATGATGAAGACTGTGACGGATACGAAACTGCGCTGATTGAAGAATGTTTGGGCAACCCATTCGACTATAGATGTGAGTCAAGTGCAACTAACACTAATTTTACAAATGATTTTAGTGATTTTGACCCAAGTGATTTTGGTGGGCCAGACAACGATGACTTTTTTGGTCATCAGGGAGATGACTTTAGTGGCCAAGGCGATTTTCAGACAACTGGTGTAAGAGAGTCCGATAGGGGGATGGAGGATACATTCAATGGAGAACAACAGATACAAGATACCTCAAACAGTTTTCAAGGATTTACGGAAAGACCTTTTGAAGAACATGGGAGCTTACGGCATGAAGAAGAATTTCATTCCCTGCCCGATAATGTCGAGGCAGAAGAACGCAATTTTCAAACCTCACCCCCTGTTGTCGAGGCAGAACCACTCATTCGTGAAGACAGAATGGCAGAACGTCAAACCGAAGAACCAAGAATCAGAGAGGAACTTGACCCTATCAGAGAAGAACTCGAGCCCCTTGAAGAACCAATCCGAAGAAGAGAGCGGGAAGAAGAAAGAATCGTTGAAGTCAAAGAAGAAATCGAAGAAATCAGAGAAAAACCAAGTCGAGAATTGATTTTGAGCGTTGCATTGGAGCAAGTGGCAGTGGCGGAAAAGGCAAAACAAGAGGAAAAACAGAAAAAAGAGAAACAAAAAGAAGAAAAACTCACTTTTGAGCAGACACAAATGCAATCTCAGTCACAATCTGGACAAAATTCTGGTAATTTTGGTCAAGATTCGTCATTTTCGGGTAATTCTGGTCAAGATTCGTCAAATCCAGCGATGGTAAGCGTTAATTTCTTCACTTCAGACATACAAATTTACCAAGGCATGACAGGAATCACTACGACATCAGAAAATCTCGGAGAAAATGTTTCACAAAGTCAAAATTTTGGAGAAGATTCTCAACAAATGCAACAAAATCTTGCGCTAGGCGAAGCAGCACCCATAGGAGTAACAATAATTCCAGTAGAAACCATCTCTATCATGGAGGAAAGTTCGCCTCCATCCACACTGGCAGAAAGAATTTCGATACAGGTGGCGGAAAGAAAGAAAGAACAATCGAATTCAGCGGCAGTTGGACAGACTGCGGCCTTGACATCTCTATCAGAAGGTGTTAGTTTAGACCAATATTCTGGTGTAGAACTGGTTGATAGGGATAAATTTTACGAAACCAATGGTGCTTTATTCACTGGACAGATGCCTGTCAACTCAGGCTCAGAATATAGAATGTTTGTCGGTGAACATCGAACCATGAAAAAACTAATCAGGAGTCAATACTAATGGCAGAAGTAGAAGTAGGGGGCGTGACCTTTAAAGGTGGAAAGGCGTTTGGCATCATCTTAGCAATAGGTTCTATGATTGGTGCATTGTATGGTGCTTTTGAAGTCTATAAGACATACGAGGACATGAAAGAGGCGATATCGCTATACGAGGCACCAGATTTATCTGGAATCGAAGCTGATATCTTGGTAGCGCAAGAAACAATAGAGACACAGAACACTACAATAAAGGCGCAAGATACCGCGATTGAATCATTACAAACTATCATCGAATCTCAGAGAGAAACTATAAATAGGATAGACGGAGATCAGCAGATGTTGTTTACTGATTTTCGTGCAATTGATAAAAGGGTTTACGAGTTAGAGAGAGATACAGGACAAGAACTAATAGATATTCGTAAATCTATCCGTGAACAAATAGAGGAGGCATTAGCGAACCCGCTAGCAAATCAATAGATGGCAAAGAAAACAGTAACATACAAAAGAGAACCGATAAAGAAAAAGACCTCACAGGGTGGAAACAAATCCATGATTAAATTGTCAAGTATGAACAAGAATAAAAAATCTTCATACAAAGTTTACAGAGGTCAAGGAAGGTAAGATGCCTGCTCTATCAGCAGATGATATGAGAAAAAAGTCTTCCGCTGGCGATTATGCTGGTAACTCGCGGTTAGATATATTCGATTTAAAGATAAAAGATAAAAAACCTTTTATCATAGGGTCATCAGCGTCTGGCACAAAAGTAACAGGTGTGTCATATGATAGAAAAACTGAAATCCTAACCTATAAAGTCAACAGACAAACAAAAGAAGCAAGACGAGCACAGATATTTAAAGATAAGGATTTCGGTGGCGGTGGTGGTTCTGGTGGCGGTGCAGCTGATACCGCACTGACAGAATCACTACAATGTTTCTACAATGCATATGTATTCAATGTAAAG